>Ga0256838_1000882_pt1 | contig 15601 bp, 13 predicted proteins | sample 4571419metaG_FD_185978 | JGI IMG/M metagenome (GOLD analysis project Ga0256838, IMG submission 185978) | Hydrothermal vent microbial communities from Guaymas Basin, Mexico - 4571-419 | ecosystem: Environmental > Aquatic > Marine > Hydrothermal vents | place: Mexico: Guaymas Basin | collected...
ATTTTTTTATAAGTCTTATTTGAATCAAGATAATAAGCAAAGGCTACAAGAGCCTTAATAATAATCTGTTTGAGTCTCAAGAAAGTTTACTTTTTAATATTTTATTTACTATTTGAGGGTTTGCTTTTCCTCTGCTTGCTTTCATAACCTGTCCTACAAAAAACCCAAAAAGTTTTTCTTTTCCGGCTTTATATTCAGCTACTTTATCCTCATTTGCTTTAAGGACTTCATCTACTATTTTTTCAATTGCTCCCTCATCGCTTACCTGTTTTAGTCCGAGTTTTTCAATTGCAACGTCTACTTCAATATCTTCTTCCATTAATAAATCAAGGACTTTCTTACCTCCGGCACCGCTTATAACCGCCTCTTTTTCTCTTATTGCAATCAATGAAAGCTTTTCAGGAGATACAGGTGATTTTTCTATACTAAGCCCTGCTCTGTTTAGTCTTCCTAAAAGCTCAATCGCAAGCCATCTGTTTGCAGCCTGAGGTTCAACTCCAAGCTCAATCATTTTTTCAAAAAACTCAGCAAGTTCAGGTTCGCTTGTTAAAACTCCGGCATCATACTCTTTAAGTCCAAATTCTTTTATATAACGCTCTTTTTTCTCATCAGGAAGTTCAGGAATTTTAATTTCATAAAATTCATCCGGAACTTCAAGTGGCAATAAATCTGGATCTGGAAAATATCTATAATCGGCTGACTCTTCTTTTCCTCTCATAGACCTTGTCTCACCCGTTTTAGAATCAAAAAGCCTTGTCTCTTGAATTACCTCATCTTCATACTCATCATATTCATACGCTTCTATATGACGTTCTACTTCATAATCAATTGCCTGTTTTATAAATTTAAACGAATTTATATTTTTAATCTCAACTCTTGTCCCAAACTCTTTTTGTCCAAGGGGTCTAACAGATACGTTTGCATCAACCCTAAAGCTTCCTTCTTGCATATTAGCATCACTTATTCCAAGATATTTAACAATAGCGTGAAGTTTTTTAAGATATGCAATAGCTTCATCGCTGCTTCTCATATCAGGTTCACTTACAATCTCAAGAAGAGGTGTTCCGGCTCTGTTTAAATCAACTTTTGAATATTCGCCTTCGTGAATGTTTTTACCTGCATCTTCTTCAAGATGAGCTCTTGTAATTCCAATTCTTTTTTTACCATCTTTCGTCTCAATAAAAAGCTCACCGTTTTCAACAATAGGAACTACAAACTGGCTTATTTGATACCCTTTTGGAAGGTCAGGGTAAAAATAATTTTTTCTCTCAAACGTACTTCTTTTATTAATAGTGGCATTTACCGCTTTTCCAAACATAACGGCTTTTTTTACCGCCTCTTTGTTCATTACAGGTAAAGCTCCCGGAAGTCCAAGACACGTTGGACACGTGTTTGTGTTTGGCTCATCCCCAAAACTTGTAGGACAAGAACAAAAAATTTTTGTCTTTGTATTTAACTGAACATGTACTTCAAGCCCTATTACTACTTCATATTTCATTTATTCTCCTTTATTTTATTCTACAACAAATCTGTAACCTTCTTTATGAAGAGCCCTTTTTATAGATTCTTGATGCTCAAGCCCTCTTGTTTCAAGGGCAATTGAAACATTTGCATCTCCAATTGCTAAGTTTAAATCTGTCCTATCATATCCGATTGAAACAATATTAGCCCTCTCTTTTGCTAAAATCTCGGTAAGTTTCATAAGAGCACCCGGTTTATCAACCAGTGTAATTACCAGTTTCATCTTTCTGTGAGATTTAAGCAAACCTTTTTCAATAATAAGGTTAATCATTGTTACATCAATATTACCACCGCTTAAAACAACTCCTACTTTTTTTGGTGAGCCAAATTTTATTTTGTGATGCAAAAGTGCGGCAATTCCTACAGCCCCGGCACCCTCAACAACAAGTTTTTGTCTCTCCATCAAAAACAAAATCGCATTTGCAATTTCCTCATCATCAACTTCAACTATATCATCCACAACTTCTCTAATAATCTTAAACGTTACAGGAGATGTATCCCTAACAGCAATACCATCGGCAATTGTCTTTACAAAAGCACTGTCTTGAACACTTCCTGATAGAAAACTAAGTCTCATAGCAGGAGCCCCTGCAGCCGTAACCCCTATTACTTTTATATGAGGATTTATCTGTTTTGCGGCAGAGGCAATTCCGCTAATAAGCCCTCCTCCTCCAACAGGCACAATAATATAATCAAGTTCAGGCACCTTTTCAAGCATTTCAAGGGCAATTGTACCCTGTCCTGCCATAACCTCTTCATCTGCAAAAGGATGAATAAATTCAAGTCCTTTTTCTTTTGCAAGAGTCAGTGCATATTCGTAAGCTTCATCATAATTATTACCGGCAAGCACAACTTCCCCGCCGTACTCTTTAACTCCGCTAACTTTAGTAAGAGGTGTAGCCTCTGGCATTACAATAATTGAAGGTATATTAAAATAATTTGCACTAAAAGCAACCCCCTGGGCGTGATTTCCGGCACTTGCGGCAATTACACCCTTTTTTCTTCTATCTTCTGGCAAAGATGCAATTTTGTTAAAAGCACCTCTAAGTTTAAAAGCACCGGTTGTTTGAAGATTTTCTTTTTTTAAAAAAATTTCATTGCCTACTTTTTGCGAAAGTACCGGAGCATAAGCAAAAGGAGTTTTATAAACAACCTTTTTAATCCGTTCGTGAGCTTTTTTTATTTTTTCAAGAGGTATCATAAAAGACCCTCTTTTTCACATCTTATATGCTCTACCATAAGACATTTATCTTCCACATAAAAAACCCCGGCATTCTCAGCAATCTCTTTTGAAAGTGAATTTTTAACCCCTTCTTGCAAAAACACACATTTAATTCCGGGAAGTTTAACGGCTTTTTCAACAATAGGCGGAGTATCTTCTCCTTTTCTAAAAACATCTACAATATCCACTTCAAAATCAATTTCATCTAAACTTCTATAAACTTTTTCACCTAAAATTTTTTCTTCTCTTGGATAAACAGGTACTATTTTATACCCTTTTTCTTGCATATATCTTGCCACCTGGTTTGAAGCGCGGTGTTCTTTTGGAGATAATCCTACAACTACGATAACTTTTGAAGTTTTAAGAATATCACAAAGTTTTTTATCAGCATTTGATGCACTTGGTAATTCACAAGCCTCCATTTTTAGCCTTTTTTGTCAAAATTATATCAAAAATTCCCAAAAGCACTTGATTTTTGTAAATAAAAAAGAGTAAAATTTTTTGAAAGCCTAAAAAGGAGGAAAAATGAAAAAGTCTGATTTAGTATCGGTTGTAGCCGAAAAAACCGGTCTTAGCAAAAAGGATGTAGCAGCAGTAATCGATGCAAGCATCGAAACAATTGAAGAAGCTTTAAAAAACGGAGAAAAAGTAAGCTTTATCGGTTTTGGAAGTTTTGAAGTTGTAAAAAGAGCGGCAAGAAAAGCAAGAGTGCCAGGTACAGACAAAGAAGTTGAGATACCTGAATCTAAATCTGTAAAATTTAAAGTAGGAAAAAAACTAAAAGAAATTGTAAATTCTTGAAAAATTCAAAGGGATAGGGTATAATTTCTATCCCTGTTTGCCGGTGTGGCGGAACTGGTAGACGCGCCGGACTCAAAATCCGGTGGGTTTTGCCCATGTGGGTTCGAGTCCCACCACCGGTACCACTACTGTTTTAGCCCCTAATGTCTGCTATAAGTTGCAATTCTTACTAAAGGATATGCAATGGAAATTACTAACCACTCAGTAAAAAGATTTCTTCAAAGAGTAAAAGGTCAAAAAAACTTCTCAAAACAGGAATTTGAATTAGCAAAAGCATACTTAGCTAACCTCTTAAAAAATATAACACCTTCAAACCTGCAAGGATACTGTCCGCTTCCAGAAGAAAAAAATTTTGTAATAGCCTACAGTGAAAACACAGCAGTTACTATTTTACCAAAAGAGTATGTAAAAATAGAAAGACTCTATCTTGATAAGAAAATTTCAAAAAGAGAGTATAAAAAATATACTCGCTTAATCTCCTAAGAGATTTTGCTTATTTCGTTTATTCGGTTAATCAAAAATCTGTTGCGGTATTTTTCAATATTTGCAAATGCTTCAGTTGTTTTACCTTCTTTAATTAACATTTCAGCTTTTTGAAAATCCTCATTTAACTGTTTCATAAATTCTTTATAACTTTTAAGCTCTTTTAAAAACGTATACATTTCAGCTAGTTCTATTGCTTTTTCATACTCTTTTTGTGCTAAAAACTCTAAAAATTTAAGCCCTATTTCAGCTCTTTTTAAAATTTTATAACCTTTATCTTTAAAAGGTTCTATTTCAATTAAAACAGCTGCAACTTTTTTAGCTTTTTCAAACTCCTCTTGTTTAATCAATTCCTGTGCTTTTTTATAAAGATTTTGGGCATATTTTAAAACATTCATATACTCTTTTGTAAGCTTAAGCTCAGGATGGGTTTTTACTAAATCAAAAAACCCTTTAAAATCCCTTTTTGCAAGTTTTTCTCTTAAAAGCCTTATAATTTCAGCCTTTTTTAATAAAAATTCAATTAAAGGCAGTTTTTCAGGAACTGCCATAAAAGGTTCTAAAATCTCTTTTGCTTCACTTATTTTACCTTCATTTATAAGCCTTAAAGCCTTCTCAAACGCAAACTGCCATTTTTTCTCAAGAATTTCATAGTACTTTGTCTCTTTTAATAAAGGATAACTGTTTGCAAGCATATAAGCTAATGCATAATTTCCTGATTTTATTGCATGTTTAAATTTTACAATTTCACTAAAATGTTTTATTATCTCTTCTATTTTACTTCTTAACTGAGGAACAACCAACAGTTTATCAAGCAGTTTTATAGCCTCAGTCCTGTCTGTTTCAAAAAGCTGTTTTGCCCTTTTTATAATCAGTTCAACCATTCTCTCAAGTCTATTAAACCCAGCTGAGCGTCTTAAAAACGGATTTTTGTCAATAAGCTCATATGCGCTTTTAAAATCCTCTTTTAAGATATAATCAAGTAAAAGCCTCTCATCTTTAAATAAATCCACTTTAAAAATAACCCCATTTAAATCTGAAAAAAGCAAAAACTTTCCAAAAACAACAATTTTATCAGCTTTACCTACTTCTAAAAAATTATCATTTAAAATAACCTCTTTTTCTAAATCATAAACCATTATTTTATTTTGACCTAAAACCACCAAAAAATCTTCATCTATCCAAAAATCCCTAAACTCCTTATAAAAATCCACCCTGTCTTTTTTATCCTGTTTAAAAACGTTCCATTTTATAATATCACTTATTTTATCAGCGCTTATTAAATTATCTTTCTTTTCTATTTTTTTAACCTCTTTTATATGCAGATATCTCTCCTTTTTTATAAAACTGACACTGTTTATAAATAAAACGGCTTTATCATAACAACCTGCATAAACTTCATTCATATCACTGTCAATAGCCAAATCATTTATAAAGTCTCTGTGTTTTGCAAGGGTTGCAACTTTTGAGAGGATTTTAAGGTTATAAAGTTCTATTTTTCCGTTTGTTCCACCGCTTACCATATAATTTTTATCAATTCCTACACTCAAAACCTCATCTTCCCTTTTAAAATTTGCAAGATGCTTTTTGCTTTTTAAATCCCAAACGGAAATATAATTCTTCGCTCCTATTGCCAAAATATCATTATCTATTTTTACAGCCCTTTCACTTGGTCTGTTTGGAATAAACTTAAGTTTAAAACCTCTTTTTAAAAGAAGATTTTCATCAAATTCAATTACCCTATTTATTTCATCCACAACAAACAAAGCATTGTCTTCAACATAAAAAAGAGAAATCCTCTGTTTTAAATTCTTAAATTTTTCCATCACTTTTCCTTTAATACCGTAAAAATCAATATAATACCCAGTATCGTAGCAAATAAAAATCCCACTATTCCGAAAATAGAAACTCCTTTAAATAAAGGGGGAACTTCAGAAGAAAGCAGCAAAGAACTTCCCACAAGCAAAGAAGCTATAATTATCGAAGTGGAAAGCCTGTTAAAAGAGCCCTTAATGGCATCTTCAAACTCTTCAAGTCCAACGTGTTCAAATTCTATTTTAAGTTTGCCGGTTTTTATTTTATTAATAATTTCATTAATATCCGTTGGAGCATTCGAAATCAGTTCCATAACCGATTTATTAAATTCATAAGATCTTTTTAAAAGACTAAAAGGCGATATCATCTCTTTATACAGTTTTATTATAAAAGGCCTGATTTCCTCAACCCCGTTAAAATCAGGATAGAGCCTTTTACTGACTCCTTCTAATGTAACCAAAGCTTTTGCCAAAAGATAATTGTCTTCTTTAAAATAAATTTTATATCTGTTCATTACCCGTAAAACATCATTAATAAGACTTTTTAATTCAACATTTTTAAGGGAAGCATTAATATAAGTAGCAATAATATCCGCCATCTCTTTTTTAAATGAGCTTACGTCAATTTCAGTTTCTACTTTTGAAAGCTTTAATATATAAAGTGCGGCTTTTTCTTCTTCGCCTTTTGTAATATAATATACCATTTCCACTATATTTTTAGTATCTTCTTCGCTAAGACGTCCCATTATTCCAAAGTCGAGAAAAACAATTTTTCCTTCACTTACCATTAAATTACCGGGATGCGGGTCTGCGTGAAAAAAACGGTGTATAAAAATCTGCTCACATAAAAGATTAAAACTTTTTTTCGTAATTTCTTTTAAATTATATCCGTTTGCTTTTAAACTTTCAATATCGGATATTTTTATTCCTTTTATATACTCCATTGTTAAAACACGTCTGGTCGAATATTTTTCATAAAGTTTAGGGACTTTGATATTAGGATTGTTTTTAAAATTTGCCCTAAATCTTTTTAAATTTAAAGCCTCAAGATTAAAATCGAGCTCTTTTTTTATCGATTTTGCAAATTCTTCCACAATTCTTACCAAATCAATTCCATATACCAAAAATTTTTCTCTAAGAAGTTTTGCAAGTCTTTGAAGAATCGCAATATCCGCAAAAATTTTTTCCTCAATTCCCGGTTTTAATATTTTTACCGCTACAATCTCTCCGCTTTTAAGTTTTGCTTTATAAACCTGTCCCATTGACGCACTTGCAAGCAACTCAAAATTCTTTTCAAAAATTTCAGTATAAGGCCTTTCAAGTTCCTCTTCTAAAACAACTTTCATTTTATCAAAAGAGAGAGGTTCAACTTTATCCTGAAGTTTTTCAAACTCTTTTGCAAGTTCAAGAGGAATAAGGTCAGGTCTTAAAGATAAGACCTGAGCAAGTTTTATAAAAGTAGGGCCAAGTTCTTCAATAGCTTTTCTTATTCTTTCACTTCTAGAAAGTTTAGGAGAGTTCTTAAAAGGTACAGATATACCTAAAGATTCTATAACATCTCCAAACCCGTACTTTGCTAAAACTAAAATTATCTCTTTTGTTCTTTTTAGTTCATATAAACTATTTTTTATCATCAACTTTAGACTCTAACAACCTTTTTAACTCTTCAATCTCCTTTTTAAGCTCAGCTACATCCTCTTTTGTAGCAAGTCCAAGTTCATTTAACTGACGTCTAACTTCCTCTTCTATCATTTTTTTAAGCTCTTTAGCTTTCTCTTCGCTCTCTTTTTTTAATTCATCTAAAAGTTTTTGAGCTTCACTTTCTGTTAATTCTCCTCTTTTTTTAGCCTCTTCAACAAATTCCTCAAGTTTTTCTTTTGCCAACAACGCACTTCCGATTCCAAGTTTTATAAGTTCTTCAAGTTTAATCATTACTCTTCCTTTTTTAATTTTTTTTATTATATCACTTTATCAGGAAACTTTTCAAGAAATTTAAATACCTTTAAAGCAACTACATATTCACAATAAGGCTGGTTTGGATTTTTTTCAAAATAGTTTTGATGATACTCTTCGGCTTTATAAAAAACATCAAGTGGTTTAACTTCGGTAACTACGTCTAAACCTCTGTTTTTTAGCTCCTCTATCTTTTTTAGAGCTTTTTGCTTTTGTTCTTCATTAAAATACAAAATAATAGAACGATACTGAGTACCTATATCATTACCTTGCCTATTTAGCTGAGTTGGGTCGTGAATGGCAAAAAAGATATCTAAAAGTTCATCATAACTTACTTTATTTTCATCATAATCAATTTTTACAACCTCAGCATGACCGGTAACTCCAGTACAAACTTGCTCATATGTAGGATTTCGACGTCTTCCTCCTGCATATCCAACTTCAACATTTTTTACGCCTTTAACTCTTCTAAAAACAGCATCTAAACACCAAAAGCATCCCCCTCCAAAAATGGCAGTTTGCATTTATATCCTTTTTAATAATTTATCTACTTTTAAAAGAGTATTTTTCATATCTTCTAACTTTTCTTTTTTAGGTTCAATATTTTTTAAGTCATTTTTAACTAACAACTCATAATTCTCTAATAAAAATTTACTCCATTTTTCTCTTACTTCTTCCCTCTTTGTATCAGCTAAAAATTTAAATTGCTTAGCAAAAATAGATACAAACGGTCTTTCTGGAAAAATAGCTTTTATAACACCTTTTTTTATCGTCTCTTTTATTAACTCTAAATCTTCTTTTATCTCTTTTTCAACCTCTTGAAGAGTCTTTGCCACTTGATAAGTAGTTGTATTAGTTTGAGTTCTACTCCCTGAATATAAAGAGTTATTTATAACCTCACTTTTTCCTAAAATTTTTTTTATTAAAGATAAATTATTTAACTCTATATTATTTAAGTTATTTTCACAATATATTGCTAAAGAATACAAATCCTCTTTAAATTCTTCAAACGTATTTTTTCTATCTTCTGAGCCTCTTGGATTCTTAACAACAGTAGTAATTAATGCATCTGTAAATTTATCAGCTAAAAATAAATAGCTCTCTCTCTTATAACTAATATCTTTTAAAAATTTTTTTACAAATTCTTCTACATTGCTTCTTAACTCTTCATTCAATTCAAGCGCTTTTATAATAGCATCTATCATTTTATTAAAATACTCTTGATGTTTTTCATCAGCTATACCTAATACTTTATCGATAAACTCTTTTTTGATTTTAGGAGATAGCGTTTCTCTATATTTTTGATTAACGGCATTTGGTCTTTGAGTGTTAATCTCACCTAAAGACTCAATAACATTCAATTCCTCTAAGCTCTCAGATTTCACTTCATCTACAATTGCGTCTATTTTATTTCTAAGCTCCTCGCTAAAAGGTCTATTTTTTAAAATATCTTCTTCTAACTCTTTTTGTAATTTAGCTAATTCAATAGTTAATTTATCTATTCTGTTTCTTACCTTAAGAGCAATAGCCATCTCTTCTTTTTTAATTAACATTAATTCTTTATCTATTTCCTTAATATCCGCAGTTTTTTTAGATAAAATTTTTCTAATTTCACTTAAAATATTATCAATTTGAAGCTTTAAATTTCTAAACGCTTCATTTTTATAAAACTCTTTTATTGAGTCTCTTAATTTATCAACATTAAAAACTACTTCTTCAAGATGCCATTCTTTTAATTTCTTATCTATCTCTAAATTAGAAACAACTTTATCTAAATAATTTTTTGAATCTACTATAAAAACTCTACTTTCTTTTACTTTTAATTCATCTATACATATTTCTTTAAATTTTTTCATAACACGAAGCGCATCTTCTTTTGAATCTAACCTTGAAATTTTCGTTCCTACACAAAAAAGTTTTTCATTTAAAGGAAAAGATACATCTTCATAAGAATTTAACATCTCAATATCATAACTTTGTATTTCTAATTTATCTGCTAAGCTTTTTACTAATAAAATAGTATCCGCTTTATTTAACGCTTTTTTTGTCTCTTCTTTATGTTTTTTTGTAGGAGAAGTAAAACCTGGTACATCATATATTACTATTTCTTTTGTATCTTTAAAATCACTTAATTGAATCTCTATTTTTTTTACGGCACTTGCAACTTTTGGGTCAGTTATATAACCTCTATATAAATCTGTACCTATTTCATCTTTTGAAAGTACCTTTTTATTTCTATTTAGATACTGTAAAATAGCATTTTTATTTTGTACAATCACTTTTAATTCTTTTCCGATTGTAGGATAAAATTGATTATATGTTTTTATATCGTTTTTTCTTAATAAATCTAAATAACTCTCTAATTCTTCTAAAGTAAAACTTTTAAAATCTACTTTTTTATGATATTTTAAATTACTTAGCATCTCATTAACAATTTCATTAAACTCTTCATAAGTAAAAAACTCTATTATCGCTTTATCTTCTCCATATTTTAAAACCGTTGAAGTATAAGTAACTCTACCCTCTCCTGTTGGAAACGCTTCTTTTAATTTTACTAACGCATTAGCTAAAGTAGATTTTCCATCATTTTCCCCTCCAATTATCGCTACTTCAATAATACCTTCTTTAATTTTTTGCAATAAAATTTCGTTTTTATATCTTATATTTTTTAATTTTTCTAAATCATTCTTTTCAAAAATATAAGATAACGACTCAATTTCATCTAATACTACTTTAGCGTTTTCTAACTTTTCTTGATATTCTTGTTTTAACTTATCAAAATTCATCTTTTCTCCTTAAAAAATAATAAATGTCTTTGATTTTAACAATACCTTTGCTTTTTTGTTAGGCTTATGATATGGAATAACGACTTTATTATCAACTAATTTTCCTTTTTCTAATTTAGCTTCTAAATCTTCACAAAATTCTGGATTAAAACGTTTAAATTCTATTTTATCTTCATCTAATAAGACAATTTCCGATTAAAAATATTGATTTACTAACTCATAAAATTTCTTTTCATCTTAGCTCATTATCTTTTTGCTTTTTCTTTTAGCTTCTAATAAAAATGGATAATAAAAATTCACAAACACATCAGCATTAACCATTAACCTTGACAAGTTAAATAAATTCTCTGCATTAATTTCATTAAGAGCAGACTTTAACCTAAATTTTCTAAACTCAGGAATTTTAATAATATAAAAAAGAATGTCTTGTAATAATTTAGAAGTAATAATCTCTACAACTACTTCAAATCCTTCTAAAGATTTTTTTAACTCTTCACAGACCTTAATTTCACTATCTCTTAAAGAGATCCTATTTTTTTCTAAATTTTTATTTTCTTGTTGTAATTTTTCAATAATTTTTTCTTTTTTATTCAAATTCTCTTTTAACTCCACTAATACATTCTTTGAAACTTTTGAGCCACTTTTTAATTCTTTTTCTAAATAAGCAATTTTATCTTCATAAGTTTTTAACAAAGGTCTTAATTTTTCTAATTCTTCTTGTAATTTTTGATTAACAACTTTTAATTCGTCGTTTTCTTTTTTTAATAAGTTATTAATCTTAGAAGCAATACTATAATCTAATTGTTCTTTTTTTTCTTTTAAAGACTTTAACGTGTTTAAATTTTTTAATAAATTCTCTCTTTTTTCAATCTCTTTTTTAACGTTTGATGATTTAAAAGACAAATTCTCTAATAAATTTTCGTTTTTTCTTAAAATCCTTTTATTTTCTTCTACCCATTCGGCAAACTCTAAAGCACCAAAGAAAGTAACTTCTAAAAGCTTATCTATTTCTTTATATTCTAACTCATCTATTACCTCAATTACAATATCCCTACTTAAAGGCAAAAGTCTTATTAACTCTTTAAACGTTCCAAACTCTCTTCTTAAAAGCTCATTTTTTACTTTAGATACAATCTCTTCTTTATTTTCTAATAAATTTAGCATTTTTTCTCCTTTTATTCAACTAAAACCCTTGCATCTTTACCTATAGCTTTATGAGTAGGAATTAAGACTTTTTTTTCTTTCAATTCTCCCTTAATCTCTCCATTAATTCCTTTCATAAACTTTCTATCAAATTTTTCAAACTCTAAACGTTCTAAATCTATTACATCTTCATTAAAAATTTCATTAACTACCCTAAAAAATTGCAATTCTTCTTCATTTACAGGCTCTAAAGTCTCTTTTTTATACTCTTCTAAATATTCATAATAAGCATTTAAAAAAGTTTTCTTATCAGTTAAATATTTCATTAAATTAACAGCAGATTTATAACTATTATCTAAAATTCCTTTTTTTTCTCTAAACTTACTTAAGGATCTCACTTTTAATAAATAATCTAAAACTTTTTTACTCTCTTTTAGACTCAAATCAATTTCTTCAATAATATTATTTTTTTCTTCTAAAGATTTTTTGCACTCATTCAGTTCATCTTCACAATCATTACAATTTTGTTGTAACTTTTCTAAGTTATTACTTAATTCATTTATTTTAATATTTAAACTCTTTATTTGCTGATTTTTTAACTCTAATTCGATGTTTTTATTTAATAAATTGCTTTTTGTACTTTTGATATTTTCTTCTAAATTAGAAACCTCTTTTTCCTTTTCTTCTAATTTTTTTAATAAATTTTTATTTTCAATTCTATTTTTATTTAACTTTTCTTTCAAAGAAATAATTTCTTTTTGTGCTTCTTTTAAGTCTTTATTTTTTAAATGAATTTCTATCTCTAAATCTTTTTTTTCATTAATAAAACTTTTATTTTCATTTTCTAATTTGACATTATTAGCTTTTACAATATTAAGTTCACTTTTACATTGAATTAGTTCGTTTTTAAATCTATCTAATTCATTTTTTAAATTCATAGTCTCTTTTTCACTTGATTCTAATTTATCAAATACAAAATCAATAAAACTATTTAAATAATTTTTCAAATTTTCTCTACTAAACATTTTCGATCCTTCCGTTTTCTATATTTACTACAATAGAACGACTCTCGTCTTTATTTCCTTCATCTCCTAAAACAAGCATTATTCTATCATCTCCAACTACCTTAGCAAAAACTTTATAATAACGTTCATTTAATAATTGCTCAGGAAAAACTATATTAGTAACTTTTAAATTTTCATCATCGATATCCTCAATTAAAGAAATATCCGAATAATACAAATTAAGCTCTCTTCCTGCTAATTTTCCAATATATTTCCACTCTTTACTAACTTCTCCTTTTTTAAATATAGGAGTTAAATCTTCTACATAATCGTTTAATTCTTCTTCGCTCCATATATAAAAGTTTAAAGGTACTATATCTTCATCTCTAAATAAATAATGAACATAAACGTTATTTAACATCAAAGCACCCTTAGCAACAGCATTTTTTAGAGTTATTTTCTTTTCTTCATCTTTTACTAAAATATGATTTTCATCTTTTAAATCAAAACTATTCTCAATCCATCTACATCTTGAAGCATTTCCGGCTAAAATAATTTTAATCTTATCGTCTAAAATATTAAGTTCTTTTAATCTACCTTCATACTCTTTAAAAACATCTTCAAGTATATTATAAAAATTTAATACTGCATCATCTATATTCGATTTTATAAAATCATCTAAATAATCTCCAAACTCTTCTAATTTTAAAGAAGTTAATCTTTCACTATCTTTAAAAGAAAATACTTCTATATTTTCTTGAGTATCTAATTTTCCTTCAATAAAAAATTTTCTAGCTATTTTTGAAAAAATTTTTAAGTTTACTTTTGCGATATGAGTATTGCTAAGTAATTTAGCGGGAAAATCTTTTAAGACTTCTTCACCTTCTGGTACAGCAATAGGAATTTCTTCTTGTATCATTATATCTTTATGTTTTTCATAAATTTTATAAGCCAATCTCTCAATTAATATCTCTCCTCCAAGCCTCATACCATCTACTCTAAATAACTCCACAATTTCATTATATCTATCTTCATTCTCAACAATTCCATTCTTTAAAGGTTTTCTATAAACTCCAAAAGCAAAATCTAACGTTCCTCCTCCAAAATCAAATACAGCAAATTTTTGAGGTTTTTCCCTAATGGAGAGTTTTTTTATTCTTTTTGCCACTCCTAATAAAGCTACAGGCTCTTCATATTTTAATTCAAGAGAAAAACTATCTAAAACAGTTTTAGGAAGAGACCTTTTCAAACCAAACTCTAAAGACTCTTTTAAAATACTTTTGTGTCTGTTATTAAACGTTACCGGAAATGTCATAACATATTTTGGATAAACTCTGTTTTTTAATCTTAAGTTGACCAATCTTCCAATTATATAACCATAAAGAGCAATAGGATTTATAGTCTCTTCATTTTCTTCATCAATCAAATCCGTAACAAAAACTCTTTTTTTAAAATTATCAAAAGGTTTAAAACTATCTTTATTTTCTCTATTTTTTTCTAACTTAATAGGAATGCTTTTTAAATGCATCACTATTGATTCTATCATTTTAATATCAGGTATATTTTCGATTTGCTCTTTAACACTTTTACCATAATCAAAATAATCTCTACTTAAATCTATCTCTTCTGGTCTATTGGCTTTATTTCTTTTTAAATAAGGAGTTTTTTCTCTATTTATCCACTCTTTATAAATCGCTTCCCAATTAAAAAAAGAAATAGCAGTGATATTTTCATAATCATCTAAACTTTTAGGAGTATCTGTAAAAGAGATTAAATCTTTACCTTTATTCTTAGCAATACAGGTAGAGGAAGTTCCAAAATCAATAGAAACTTTATCTTTTAATTGAGTAATATTCAAATCTTTGCTAACATCTATTAACATAATCTCAAAAGGCAAAATAAATAAAAAATTTCCATCTCCAACTTCTATAAATCCACTAAAAATATGATTATTTCTCTCAAAGAAATCTAAAAACAAATCTGTATCAAAATCTAATAAAAAACGCTCTTTCTCTCTCTTTCCTTCAAAGCAAATCTCATTTTCTAAATATTCGTTATCTTTTTTATTTATCTTTAAAACAAATTTATCAATTAAAAAACTATTATTTCTAAACTTAAATTCCAATTTTCTAATACCAGTACCTACCCAAAGTCCTTCACTTTCCAAAAAGGAACAATCAATTACACCTAAATTAGCAAAATCCCTATCTGAAATATCAAAAAAATCCTCTATTTCCAAAAAAGAATAATCCCTTTTTCTTATACAATCTATATCGTATTTAATCAACTCCAACAATTCTCTCACATCTTCTGGTAAAGATTCAATTTTTTTTTGTTTGAAAATTTCTAAAAATTTTTTTAAGCTAAATTTTGTTTCACTCCCATTATTAACGATTGTAAATTCATCATCTGCATCTTCTAAATAATAAAAAATAGGTGTAATATCTTTTCGTAAAACTTCCTTATATAAACTATCCCCTTTTTTAAAAACTATTTCCATCTCTTCTCCTTTAATAAAAACTTAATTTAATATTGTACAAAAATTTATTTATACCCCTTTTTAATAGTTAGGATTTTTATTTTATATTTTTTTGCAACTTTCTTTGCTCTTTTTAAATATCTTTTATCTTTTTCTCCTATAATCAAAGCAACCGCCGGTTTTTTACCAGTCATTAGAGCATAATAAAGGCTCTGTCCTATTCCCTCAGCCCACTTTTTAGCAAAATCAACTTCAATTGCATATTCACTTGTTAGACAATCAACCCTTGTTCTATCTTTTAGCCTAACTTCCATTTTACCACCAACTACTTTACAAAACTTTTGCTGATAATATTTTTCTGTATGTTTTTTATAAGAAGTTTTTTTCTCACATCC
>Ga0256838_1000883_pt1 | contig 15593 bp, 26 predicted proteins | sample 4571419metaG_FD_185978 | JGI IMG/M metagenome (GOLD analysis project Ga0256838, IMG submission 185978) | Hydrothermal vent microbial communities from Guaymas Basin, Mexico - 4571-419 | ecosystem: Environmental > Aquatic > Marine > Hydrothermal vents | place: Mexico: Guaymas Basin | collected...
GACAAAGCGATAGCTCTACATCAAAAAAATATGGATGAAGCTGATGTCTTTATTGGAAGTGTTTTGAATGATGTTTTTGGAGAGTTGGAAGAGAAGTATGGATTAACAGTATTATCAACAGTAGTAAAAATAAATAGTGGTATAGCATTACCAAAAATCTTTAAAGATAAAGAATATAGTGATGGAGAATTAGAATTTTTTAAAGTAGCTCAGATGAACAACGATACAAGAGTTATGAAAGGTGCTAATTTAAATTTTACTTTGTCTCAATCAAAAGAATTCAAAATCAAATTGTTTCCAAAAGGTAGTATATTGATACCAAAAAGAGGTGGAGCTATTTTAACTAATAAAAAAAGAATTATGGAGAGAGAAGCTTCATATGATAGTAATATAATGGGATTAAAAGCAGACAATAAAATCCTACTAGATGAATTTTTATTTATTTTTTTACAATCTATTGATTTAAGCGATTATATTGATACAACTACTATACCACAAGTTAATAATAAACATATTGATATGATGAATATTCCTATAGCACCATTAAAAATACAGGAAAAAGTTGTTGTTTATATAGATGAAATTTCACAAAAAACAGAAAAACTAAAAGCTATTCAAAAAGAGAAAATGCAAAGCCTCATAGCCCTTAAAGCTTCCATCTTAGACCAAGCATTTCGAGGGGAGTTGTAAGATTACTCCCTCCTCTCCTCAACTTTCACCATATGAGAAATCATATCTTTGAGAGTCTCAATTTTAGCTCTATCATCTCTGTGAATTTCCCCATCTCTCTCATATCTCTCAATCACACTTTTAAAATCTTTCATAATCTCAGATAGTTTTTGTTTTGGAGGATTGTTTGTATCCTCACTCTCTAAAAAGTATTTTAATTTCATTGTTGTTTCTCCTACTAATAAATTTAATATAATTACATGTGAAGAGATAAGCAAGATGATCACTTTTTTTTTAGATCAATGATAGAACTTTTAATGAAGAGACATAACCTAAAAGTTGTGTCCAACAGTAACACCTAACTAATTTTCCTTCTCATAAAATTCCAGTAGTGTAAAATCTACTAAATACACCAAATAAGATAGATATGAGGGGTATTTTTATGGTTTATGGATATGTTTATGTTTTGAAGTTAGATAAAAGCTTAGAGGGTGGTTAGTCCCCTAGGTTACAACCTATTTAAAAGCTAGTATCAAATAACACATAGCTATAATTAAATAGATTGTTGAATGTATATCCATAGTCACGGGAATACCTTACACATAATCTAACCCACATAACCCAACCATTAAACCAAAAAAAAACCCTACCAATCATAAAGACCGATAGGGTTTAATTATGTGTAAGTTCCCGTGACATAAGACTTACATCACCATCCACCACAGATAGTTGAAGATTATTATACCAAAAACAAGACTAATAGTTCAAGGTAGTTCAATATATCAATTCAATCCTATCTCATTTAATACAGTCTAAATAATCCCATAAAACATTAAATAAATCTTAATTAAAATCATATATTTTCTAAATAAGAGTATATTTATCCGATTTATATATACTTTCGTTAACAGTTTAAAATAACAAACTAAAAGGAGCCAAATATGGCAACAGTAACTTTTAAAAATGATATCGTATGTAACCTAGCAGGTACAGAAATTAATATAGGTGACAAAGCACCAGTAACAACAGTTGTAAACTGTGATCCAATGCTTCAAGATGAGCAAATCGGTGGAGAAGGTAAAGTTCAACTTGTAGTTGCTGTACCATCACTAGATACTGGTGTTTGTGATGCTGAAACTAGAAGATTTAATACAGAAGCAGCTTCTTTAGAGGGTGTAGAAGTTATTACTGTTTCTATGGACTTACCATTTGCAGCAGCTAGATGGTGTGGTGCAGCTGGAATTGAAAACTTAAAAGTATGTTCAGACTTCAGAAACAAAGATTTCGCTAACAACTATGGTGTATTACTTGCTGATGGTCCTTTAGCTGGTATCACTGCTAGAGTTATTTTTGTAATCGGTAAAGATGGAAAAGTAACTTATAAACAAGTTGTTCCAGAAATTACAACTGAGCCTAACTATGAAGAAGCACTAGAAGCTGCAAGAGCTGCTTGTTAATCTTCTTTAATTCCTAAGACTTTCAAAGCAAAAAAGCCATTAGGGTGTCCTCTTTATGGCTTGAATATTTCTCCTATTTGTGGCTAGATTTTTCTAGCCACTCTTTATCTAGTATTTCTATTTCTAGTTCGAGCTTTATGTCAAATTTTTCATAAACCCTTTTTTTAGCTTCTTCTATAAGTGTTATTGCATCTTCAAAGTTGCCATTGCCATTATTTACTAAAAAATTAGCATGTATATTACTAAACTCCATATCCCCTATACTAAAACCTTTTAATCCTACCTCTTGTATAAGTCGTCCTGCATAATCCCCAATAGGATTTTTAAAACAACTTCCAGCACTTGGTTGTTTTGGTTGGTTTTGTCTCATTTTTTTAAATATTTCTACTTTTTTTTCATCAAATCCATATTTTATATAAAATGTAGCTTCCAATATAGGTGTATCTATGTTTGTGTATCTGTACTTATAATCTATATCATCTTTTTTTTTAGTTTCGTTGCAAGTAGTAACTAAATAAAGATTATTAAAAATTTCATACTCTTTTAACCCTGCATTCATTTTTACTAAACCACCTAAAGTTCCAGGAAGATGCGATATAAATTCAAAGTTAGCGATATTGTTTTTTTTGCAAAATGAAGCTATTTTACCACTTGGTGTTGCTCCACCTATTTTTAACAAATTATTTTCTATTTTTATATAATCATATTTTTTTGAAAGTTTTATAAGTGGAGGAGGGTTATTGCTTATAAGTGTATTGTTACAAGAACCTATAAGATAGTATCTTTTATTAAAATCTTCACATTTTTCTAAAATTTTTACATTTATATTTGAGCCTATTTTGAAGGAAGAAAATTTTGAAAAGTCTATATTTTTTGTCATTCTATAAAATCTGGGATAAGATTTATTGTGTTTGTTGCAAAATCTATCATAGAGTTTAGCATCCACGGCATGGTTAATATGATAACTATGATGATACCAGTAATCTTTGGTATAAAACTAAGAGTCATCTCATTTATTTGAGTAGTAGCTTGAAATATACTTACAGCAAGACCTAAAAACATACCTGTCAAAAGAGCAGGCAATGCTAGAAGTAGTGCTATTTTAAATGTTCCTACACCTATAGCTATAAGTTTTGCTTCCATTATCTCTAAGAGTTCCTAATCTCTTTATACTCAATAGGTATTAGATAGTCTTCTATTTTTACAGGTTCATCATAAAAACCATTTTTATAACCTATCTCAAAAAGTTTGTTTATCGCTTTGTATTGAATCTCACTTAGTGTTATAGACTCATCATTTGCATAAAGTTCTAAGTATTTATCAAGTGTTGGTGCATCTATGCGAACTAAATCTCTCTCAAGTAACATTTCTGAGAGTTTTTCTTTATGATCTCTTGCAACTTTTACAGCTTTTGTAAGTGTAGCTTCATACTCTATAGCTTTATTTAGTGGAAGTGAACGACGAATTGCCATACCACCTAATGGAAGTGGCAAATCATCCCCAGCTAACTCTTTCCATATATCCCACATCTCACGCTCAACTTCTAACTCATCTGCATAAGTTAAGATGCTTTCATGTATAAGAACTCCCGCATGAACCTTGCCATCTAAAACAGCTTGTTCTATATCTAAAAAGTTCATATAGGTAATTCTAGCTTCAGGATAAGCGATGCGAAAAAGCATAGCATTTGTAGTATGTTCACCACTGAGTGCTACTTTAAAATTTCGCTTTAGTTTTTCACCTTTTTTCTTTATAACTTTAGGACCATAACCCTCACCAAAACTTACAGCAGTTCTAAGAGGTGCATATTCTTCTTTTATATGTGGATAAAGTGCAAAGCTAATGGCTACTATATCATATACACCATTTAGTGCATCTTCGTTTAAAGTTTGTATATCTTTAGCTATATTATCAAACTTAGTATCTTTCATATCTACCCAGCCAAACTTGATGGCATAGTACATAAATATATCGTCGGCATCTGGTGAGTGTGCAATTAGTGTCTTTTTCATAAGCTAATTATAACAGTTTTTTACTTTTTTATCATATAAAATATATGACAAAATGCCATATATTTTAAAACTTACAAAAAATTACTATACAATATCACAATTAAAAAATATAAAAGAGGTTTTTATTATGGATGCAGATAAACAAAAATCATTAGACTTAGCTATGAAACAGATAGATAAAGCATTTGGTAAAGGTGCTTTGATGAGACTTGGAGATAAAGAGATTGAGCCTATAAAAGCTATAAGTACAGGTTCTATAGGGCTTGACTTGGCTCTTGGTATAGGTGGAGTTCCAGAGGGTCGTGTTATAGAAGTGTATGGACCAGAGTCATCAGGTAAGACAACTTTAGCATTACAAATAACAGCAGAATGTCAAAGAAATGGTGGAGTTTGTGCTTTTATAGATGCAGAACATGCTCTTGATGTTATATATGCTAGAAATCTTGGTGTTGATGTGGATAATCTTTTAGTATCTCAACCAGATTATGGGGAACAAGCTCTTGATATAGTTGAAACTATTGCTAGAAGTGGAGCTGTTAATCTTATAGTTGTGGATTCTGTTGCTGCTTTAACTCCTAAAGTTGAATTAGAAGGGGAGATGACAGACCAACAAGTTGGTGTTCAGGCTCGTTTGATGTCAAAAGCTCTTAGAAAACTTACAGGTGTTTTATCTAAGATGAATTGTACTGTTATATTTATAAATCAGATTCGTATGAAGATAGGTATGATTGGTTATGGTTCACCTGAGACTACAACAGGTGGAAATGCACTTAAGTTTTATGCTTCAGTTCGTATAGATATCAGAAGAATAGCATCTCTTAAACAAGGTGAAAGCCAGATAGGTAACCGTGCAAGAGCTAAAGTTATAAAAAATAAGGTAGCACCACCATTTCGTCAAGCTGAATTTGACATAATGTTTGGAGAGGGTATCTCAAAAGAGGGTGAACTTGTTGATTATGGTGTAAAACTAGATATCATAGATAAAGCTGGTGCATGGTTTAGTTATGGTTCAGAAAAATTAGGTCAAGGTCGTGAGAATGTTAAACAGAAGTTTAAAGATGAACCAGAACTTGCAAAAGAGATAGAAGATAAGATTAAAGAAGCTATGGGTGTTAGCAATGTAAACTTAATGGAAGCAGCTGAAGTAGCAGAAGTAGATATATAGATAAAAATTTTATAAATATTTAAAACCTTAATTACACGACTTTTAGGTTAGTCGTGTAGTTTTTAATACTCTCTTACTTATTTTTATTCTCTTTAAAATTTAAATTCCTACAAATTAGATTAGTTTTTATTATTGTTGATTTAATATTTCCTTTTTAAAAGGAAATAAAATGTTTAAAATATTGATTTTTTAAATGCTTTAGAGTATAATTTTATTCCCCTTAAATAGTTAGGCAAGACCTAACGAGTTCTTTAGAAGGAAAATTATGGAAAAAATTCGTTTGAAGTTGAAAGCTTACGATCATCGTGTTTTAGATAGATCTGTAGCATCAATCGTTGAGGCTGTTAAGCGTACTGGTGCGGTAATCCGTGGTCCAATACCTTTACCAACAAAGATTCGTAAATATACTGTTTTAAAATCAGTTCATGTTAATAAAAAATCTCGTGAGCAGTTTGAAATTCGTATGCACGCTAGAATGATAGACATTGTTTCTGCTACTCCAGAAACTGTTGATTCATTAATGAAGCTTGATCTTGCACCTGAAGTGGATGTTGAAGTTCGCTCTATGGACAAATAGGAGTCATCGTGGAATATATTGTTGAAAAAATCGGTATGAGCCGTACAATTAGCGTACCTAGTAAACCTGTTACTTTATTAAAAGTAGTAGATGCTAAAGTATGTGAAGTAAATGATGGAACTGCTATAGTAGCTTACAACAGCGGTAAAAAAATGAATAAAGCAATTGAAGGTCAACAGAAGAAATATTCTCTTTCTGCTGAGTTTAACCGTTTTGTTACTTTAGAAGTAGCAAATACTGAAGCTGGTGATTTAGATTTAACTCCTTTAGCTGAAGCTAAAGTTTTAAAAACTACTTTTAACACTAAAGGTCGCGGTTTTTCTGGTGCTATGAAAAGATGGAATTTCGGTGGTGGTCCAGGTTCACACGGTCATAGATTTGGTCGTAGAACAGGTTCTATCGGTAATGCTGAATGGCCAGGTCGTGTTATGAAGGGTAAGAAAATGCCTGGACAATATGGAAATACACAAAATAGTGTTAAAAATGAGATCGTTTCTTATGATGCTGAAAATGGTGTAATTGCTGTTTTAGGTTCAGTATCTGGTGCAAACGGTGCTTTAGGTCGTATAAAGGTAGCTAAATAATGAGCGCAATCGTTTTAAATGAAAAAATGGAAAAAGCATCTGAATTAGCATTACCTGAGAGTTTTTCAGGTATCAATCCTCATAACTTATACCTATATGTTAAGTCTGCATTAGCAGCTCAAAGAGCTAACAGTGCAACTGCTAAAGGTAGAAGTGAAGTTAGAGGTGGTGGTAAGAAACCATGGGCTCAAAAAGGTGGCGGTCGTGCAAGAGCTGGGTCTCGTCGTTCTCCAGTATTTGTAGGTGGTGGTAAGGCATTTGGTCCTAGCAACAACCGTAACTATGATTTAAAAGTAAACAAAAAGCAAAAGAAACTTGCTTTAAACTTTGCTTTAAATGAGCATGCACAAAATGGTAGTTTATTTATCGTTGATAGCATTGAAGTAGCTTCTGGTAAAACAAAAGATGCAGCTGCAATGTTTAAAGCACTTAACCAAAGAGATACTCTTTTTGTTAAAGCTTTATTAGATGAGAAAACTTTCTTAGCATTTGAGAACATCAGTGATACTTATGTAATTGAATCAAATGAATTAAATGCTTACTTAGCTGCAAACTATCGCTCAATAGTGATTGAAAAAGCAGTATGGGAAAAGCTAACAGGTGAGGCTAAGTAATGGCAGATATTACAGATATTAAATCTATAATTTATACAGAGAAAACTTTAGCATTACAAGAAGATGGTGTAATTGTTGTACAAACATCTCCTCGTATGACTAAAACAGGTCTTAAAGAGGTGTTTCGTGAGTATTTTGGTATAGTTCCAACTAATATCAACTCACTAAACCAAAACGGAAAAACTAAGCGTTTCCGTGGAGTACCAGGTAAACAAAATGACTTTAAAAAGTTTTATGTTAAGTTACCAGAGGGTGCTGAAATAGAAAGTTTGGCGGTATAAGATGGCAATTAAAACTTATAGACCGATAACACCAAGTCGTCGTTTTTATACAAATGTTGATAGTTCAGATATTACTGCAAAAGCAAGTGTAAGAAGTCTTTTAAAGAAACTTCCAACAACTGCTGGTCGTAATAACAATGGTCGTATCACATCTCGTCATAAGCAAGCAGGTGCTAAAAAACTTTACCGTATCATCGATTTCAAAAGAAATAAATTTGATATTCCAGGTACTGTAAGCACTATTGAGTACGATCCGTACCGTAACTGTCGTATTGCACTTATCACTTATGCTGATGGTGAAAAAAGATATATCATTCAACCAAAAGGTTTAAAAGTAGGTGATACTATCGCTTCTGCTGCATCTGATTTAGATGTTAAGCCTGGTAATACTATGAAACTTAAAAATATCCCTGTGGGTACATTAGTTCATAATATAGAGCTTAAAACTGGTAAGGGTGGACAAATGTGTCGTGCTGCTGGAACTTCTGCTCAGATTATGGGTCGTGATGGTAAGTATGTTTCACTTCGTATGCCTTCATCTGAAATGAGATTAGTTCTTGGTGAATGTTTGGCTACTGTTGGTGTTGTTGGAAATGAAGAGTTTGCTAATATCGTTATAGCAAAAGCTGGTCGTCAAAGACACTTAGGTATTCGTCCACAAACTCGTGGTTCTGCGATGAACCCTATTGATCACCCGCATGGTGGTGGTGAAGGTAAGACTAACTCAGGTCGTCATCCAGTTACTCCATGGGGTAAACCAACGAAGGGTGCTAAAACTCGTCGTAAAAAAGCTAGTGATAAACTAATTATTACTCGCCGTAAATCTAATCCGAAGAGGTAGTTAAATGGCTAGAAGTATAAAAAAAGGTCCATTTGTTGATGATCATTTAATGAAAAAAGTTGTTGCAGCTAAAGCTGAAGGCAACAAAAAACCTATTAAAACTTGGTCAAGAAGAAGTATGGTTCTTCCTGATATGGTTGGTTTAACTTTAAACGTTCATAACGGTCGTCAATTTGTTCCTGTATATGTTACAGAGAATCATATTGGTTATAAACTTGGTGAATTTGCACCAACTCGTACATTTAAGGGCCATAAGGGCTCTGTTCAGAAAAAGGCGTAATCATGGCTAGAGCATTATTAAAATTTATCCGTGTATCACCTATTAAATCTCGTCTTATAGCAAGAGAAGTTCAAGGTATGAATGCTGAAGAAGCATTAGCAGCTTTAGAATTCACTCCAAATAAGGCAGCTAAAATCATCTCTAAAGTTATTGCATCTGCAGTAGCAAATAGTGGTAATGAAGCTGAAGATTGTGTAATTACATCATGTCGTGTTGACAATGGTCCAGTACTTAAGCGTTTCCGTCCTCGTGCAAGAGGTATGGCATCAGGTATTAGAAAACCAACAGCACATATCTTAGTAGAAGTAGAGGGTAAATAGTATGGGTCAAAAAGTTAATCCTATTGGTTTACGTCTTGGTATCAACCGTAACTGGGAATCTCGTTGGTTTCCAAACTTTAAAACTGCACCAGCAGCTTTAGGTGAAGATCACAAGATAAGAACATTTTTAAAGAAAGAGCTTTACTATGCTGGTGTTGCTAACATCATTATAGAAAGAACAGTTAAGAGACTTCGTGTAACTATCGTTGCTGCTCGTCCTGGTATCATCATCGGTAAAAAAGGTGCAGATATTGAAAAACTTAAAGCTAACCTACAAAAACTTGTTGGAAAAGCAATTTCTATCAATATCAAAGAAGAGAAAAAAGCTCAAACTTCAGCTCAATTAGTTGCTGAAAATGTTGCTACTCAACTTGAGCGTCGTGTTGCATTTAGAAGAGCTATGAAAAAAGTTATGCAAGGTGCTCAGAGATCTGGTGCTAAAGGTATAAAAGTTTCTGTTTCTGGTCGTCTTGGTGGTGCTGAAATGGCTCGTACTGAGTGGTATTTAGAAGGAAGAGTTCCTTTACATACACTTCGTGCTAAGATTGATTACGGTTTTGCTGAAGCTCATACTACATACGGAATTATCGGTGTTAAAGTATGGATATTCAAAGGTGAAGTACTTACTAAAGGTATCCCTGCTGAAGTAAAAGAAGAGAAAAAAGACAGACCTCGTAAGAGAGCTCCAAGAAAAGAAAAGGCTGAATAATTATGTTGATGCCAAAAAGAACAAAATATCGTAAAGTGATGAAGGGTCGTAACCGTGGTTATGCTCGTAGTGGTTACAAATTAGCTTTTGGTGATATCGCATTTAAAGCAGTAGAAGCAGGTCGTATTAACTCTCGTCAAATAGAGTCGGCTCGTATCTCTGCAACTCGTCATATTAAGCGTAATGGTAAGATTTGGATTAGAGTTTTCCCTGCTAAACCACTAACTAAACGTCCTTTAGAAGTTCGTATGGGTAAGGGTAAAGGTCCAATAGATCAGTATGTTATGAACATCAAACCTGGTCGTATAATTTTTGAAATGGCTGGTGTTCCTCATGATTTAGCTCGTGAAGCACTAACTCTTGCTATGCATAAGTTACCATTCAAAACTAAAATAATTACAGCGGAGATGAGTAATGAAATATTCTGATTTAGCAGATAAAAGCTCAGCTGAGCTTCAAGCTATGCTTAAAGAAAAAAAGACTGAACTTTTTACTTTAAAGATTAAACAAAAAATGATGCAACTACAAAATACTAGCGAACTTAGAGTAGCTAAAAAAGATATAGCTCGCATCAACACTGCACTTAGTGCAATTAAGTAGGGGTAGGCGATGACACATAAACGTGAAATTCAAGGTAATGTTGTAAAGATTTCAGGCGATAAAACTGTAAGTGTATTAGTTGAGCGTCGTGTAATGCATCCTCGTTACCATAAAGTTGTAAAAAAGTTCAAAAAGTATTTAGTACATGATGAGCGTAATGAAGTAAAAGTTGGAGATGAGATTATTGCAATCGAATGTCGTCCACTTTCTAAGACTAAATCTTTTAGACTTAAAACAGTAGTAACAGGAGCTAAGTAATGATCCAAGGTTTTACTCGTCTAAATGTAGCTGATAATACAGGTGCTAAAGAGATTATGTGTATTAAGGTACTTGGTGGTTCTAAGCGTCGTTATGCAACAGTAGGTGATGTTATCGTTGCTTCTGTTAAAAAAGCGATTCCAACTGCTAAAGTTAAAAAAGGTAAAGTTGTTAAAGCTGTTATCGTTAGAACTGCAAAAGAGGTTCACCGTGAAAATGGTTCTCTTATCAGATTTGATGACAATGCAGCTGTAATACTTGATGATAAGAGAATGCCAATCGGTACTCGTATTTTCGGACCTGTTGCTCGTGAAGTTCGTTATTCAGGTTTCATGAAAATAGTTTCTCTTGCGCCGGAGGTTGTTTAATGGCAAAGTTTAATTTCAAAAAAGGCGATACTGTAGAAATTATCGCTGGAGATGATCGTGGAACTAAGGCTACTGTTTTAGCAGTAATGCCTAAGAAAAACAAGGTTATCGTTGAGGGTTGTAAAATTGCTAAAAAAGCAGTTAAACCAACTGAAGAGAACACTAAAGGTGGTCATATCAATAAAGAGATGCCTATAGATGTTTCAAATGTTCGTAAAGTGGAGGCATAATAGATGGCTCGTTTTAAAGAAAAATATTTAGCACTTAAACCAGAGCTTCAAGAAGCTTTAGAGATTAAGAATGTTATGCAAGTTCCTGCATTAGATAAAATCGTTATCTCTGTAGGTGCTGGTTTTGCAATGAAAGATAACAAGCTTATCAAAAACATTGAAGATACAATTACTACTATTGCTGGTCAAAAAGCAAGTACAGTAATTGCTAAAAAATCAGTTGCTGGTTTTAAAGTTCGTGAAGGTATGCCTGTTGGTATCCGTGTTACACTTCGTGGTGAAAATATGTATAACTTTTTTGACCGTTTAGTATCTATTGCACTTCCTCGTGTAAAAGATTTCCGTGGTGTTCCTAGAAATGGTTTTGATGGTCGTGGTAACTATAACTTCGGTCTTCAAGAGCAACTAATCTTCCCAGAAATCAGTTACGATTCTATCATGCAAATTCATGGTATGAATATTACAGTTGTAACAAGTGCTGATTCTGATAAAGCAGGTTTTACTCTTTTAGAAAAAATGGGTATGCCTTTTACTAAAGTGAGTAACTAATGGCTAAAAAGTCAATGATTGCAAAAGCGGCTAGAACTCCAAAGTTCAAAGTTCGTGGTTATACAAGATGTCAAGTTTGTGGTCGTCCACATTCTGTTTTAAGAGACTTTGGAATTTGTCGTATTTGTTTTAGAAGTATGGCTCTTAAAGGTTTAATCCCAGGTGTTAGAAAGTCTTCTTGGTAAGCCATTGGCTTCCAAGTAGAAACTCCTAACAATCAGCAGTTTGATTTTTCAGACTTGCAACATAAGGAATTTATAAATGGCAATAAATGATCTAGTATCAGATGCATTAACTCGTGTTCGTAATGCGGGTATGAGAAGATTACCAGTTACAACTTTAGTTCACTCTAAGAGTGTTGAAGCAGTAGCTAATATCTTAGTAGAAAAAGGTTATATCGATAGCTGTAATGTTATCGAAGATGGTGTTAAAAAAACTATTAAAGTTGTACTTAAGTATGATGAAAATGGTAAAACTGTAATTAGCGAAATGAAAAGAATCTCTAAACCTGGTAGAAGAGTTTACGAAGGTAAAGAGGGTATTAAGCGTTTCAAAAATGGTTATGGTACTATTATTGTTAGTACATCACATGGTGTTCTACCAAATGACAAAGCTTATGAGCTTGGCATTGGTGGTGAAGTTTTATGTACAGTTTGGTAGGGAGATAGCATGTCAAGAATTGGTAAAAAACCGGTAGAATTTGCATCTGACATTAATGTTAGTTCAAATGGAAATGTTATAACTTTTGCTAAAGGCAAAAATAGTGTTGATTTAGATACAAAAGGTAATGTTACTTTCTCTATAGATGGTAATGTTTTAACTTTTTCAACTTTATCAGATGCTCGTGAGCATAGAGCTTTCTGGGGAACATACCGTGCTTTATCTGCAAATATTATAACTGGTTTAACTACTGGATATACTAAGCAGTTAGAGATTAATGGTGTTGGTTATCGTGCTGCTGTTAAAGGCAAAGTACTTAACTTACAACTTGGTTTCTCTCATGATATTAATTATGATTTACCAGAAGGTATAGAAGCTGAAGTTACAAAAAATGTTATTACTTTTAAAAGCCACGATAAACAACTTATCGGTCAAGTTGCTGCTGAAGTAAGAAGTTTCCGTCCACCAGAGCCTTACAAAGGTAAAGGTGTTAAATACGTTGAAGAGCATATCGTGCGTAAAGCCGGTAAAACTGCTGGTAAGTAAGGGAGGATATTTATAAATGAATGCAAAAGTATTAAAAAATAAAGTAGCTACTCGTCTAAAGAGAAAGCGTCGTATTCGTGCAAAAATATCTGGTAGTGCTACACTTCCTCGTGTTTCTGTATTTAGATCAAATCGTTATATAAGTGTTCAAGCTATTGATGATGTAACTGCTACAACTTTATGTGCATTACACTCAAAAGTAACTGGTCACAAAGCTAACAAAGAGGGTGCAGCTGCACTAGGTGAAGCATTTGCTGCTAAACTAAAAGAAGCTAATATCTCAAGTGTTGTATTTGACCGTAACGGTTATCAATATCACGGTGTTATCGCTGCATTTGGTGATGCACTTCGTGCAAACGAAATTAAATTCTAAGGAGACATGATGGAAATAAACAGAGATGACTTCGAAGAAGCAATCGTAAATATTGGTCGTGTTACTAAAGTTGTAAAAGGTGGTCGTAGATTTCGTTTTACTGCACTTGTTGTAGTTGGCGATAAAAACGGTACTATAGGTTATGGTACAGGAAAAGCGAAAGAAGTTCCTGATGCTATTAAAAAAGCAGTAGATGAAGCATTTAAAAATCTTACAACTGTAAGTATTAAAGGTACAACTATTGCACATGATATTGAACATAAATTCAATGCAAGTCGTGTTCTTTTAAGACCAGCATCTGAGGGTACTGGTGTTATCGCAGGTGGAGCTGTTCGTCCAGTTCTTGAGCTTGCGGGTGTACAAGACATACTTACAAAGTCTATTGGTTCAAATAATCCAGGGACATTAGTTCGTGCTACAGTTGAAGCACTTTCTAACTTAAAAGGGTAATTAATGGGTATTGAAAATTTATCTCCTGCTGAGGGTTCAACTTTTAATCGTAAAAGAGTTGGTCGTGGTCAAGGTTCTGGAACTGGTAAGACTTCTGCTCGTGGTCAAAAAGGTCAGAAATCTCGTACAGGTTACAAAAGAAAAAGAAACTTTATTGGTGGTCAGCTTCCATTAGCTAAGATTATGCCAAAAATCGGTTTTCACTCTAACAATGTTAAACCTTATGTGATTAATGTTGAAAAAATAAAAGCTGTAGCTGAACTTAGTGAAATCACAATGGAATCTATCCGTGGTGTTCATAAAGTTGCTAATAGCGTTTTAAAAATTAAATTAGTTGGTGCATCTGCTAAAGATTTAGCATCAAAAATTAAAGACGAAAACGTTACAACTACAGGAAAATAAAAGTGAATAAAAATCTAGTTAATAAGATACTTATTACAATCGGGTTTTTATTCATCTATCGCCTACTGGCTTATGTGCCAGTTCCTGGCGTAGATACTGCTGTTATAGCATCATTTTTTGATTCTCATCAATCAGATGCATTAGGTCTATTTAATATGTTCAGTGGAAATGCTGTTCAAAGATTATCTATTATCTCACTTGGTATTATGCCTTATATCACCGCTTCAATCATTATGGAACTTCTTGCTGCTACTTTTGCACCACTAGGTCAAATGAAAAAAGAACGTGATGGTATGGTAAAATATATGCAAATTATCCGTTATGCTACTATTGTTATCACTCTTATTCAAGCTGTTGGTGTAAGTGTTGGACTTCAAAGTTTAACAGGCCCTAGTGGAAATAGTGCTATTTTAGCTGACCATAACACATTTATACTTCTTGCTGCTATCTCAATGTTAGCTGGAACTATGTTACTTATGTGGATTGGTGAACAGATAACTCAAAGTGGTATTGGTAATGGTATCTCTCTTATCATTTTTGCTGGTATAGTTTCGGCTATTCCATCTGCGATAGGTCAAAGTATAACTATGGTAAATACTGGTGCAATGAGTTTCTTAACGGTACTTGCTATACTTGTTCTTGTATTGGGAACAGTTGGTGTTATTATCTATGTAGAACTTGGTGAGCGTCGTGTTCCTGTGACTTATGCTAAAAAGACAATGATGCAAAACCAAAACAAAAGAGTGATGAACTATATCCCTATTAAATTAAATTTAGCTGGTGTTATTCCAGTTATTTTTGCATCTGCTATATTGATGTTTCCTATGACAGTTCTGTCGAGTAGTACAAACCCTACTATTCAAGGGATTGCTGATTTACTAAATCCTAATTCTTACTTTTTTAACTTTTTGACTTTTGTTTTTGTAATTTTCTTTGCATTTTTCTATGCATCAATTACATTTAATGCAAAAGATATATCAGATAATTTAAAAAGACAAGGTGGATTTATCCCAGGTATCCGTACTGGTAATGCTACAATGGAGTTTCTAAATGAAACTGCATCAAGACTTACTTTTACAGGTGCATTATATCTAGGTCTAATTGCCACTTTACCATTTATGATTATCAAAGGGATGGGTGTACCTTTCTTCTTTGGTGGAACAGCAGTTTTAATTGTTGTTCAAGTTGCATTAGATACTATGAGAAAGATAGAGGCTCAAGTTTATATGAGTAAATACGAAACTCTAAGTGCGGTTGGTCTGTAGCGATGGCTATTGCACTTAGAAAACCTAAAGAGATAGAAAAACTTCGTTCTGCCAACAAGATTGTTGGTGGAGCATTAGAACTACTACGAAAAAACACAAAAGTTGGAATGAGTTTAAAAGAACTTGATGCAATGGCTGAAGACTACATTAGAAGTCAGGGAGCTAAACCATCGTTTAAAGGTCTTTATGGATTTCCTTCTGCTGTTTGTTGTTCACTTAATCAAGTTATTATTCATGGTATCCCTACTGATTATAAACTCCAAGAGGGTGATGTTATCGGTTACGATATTGGTACTGAGTTAGACGGTTGGTTTGGTGATGCAGCTATAACAGTTGGGGTGGGAGAGATTAGTAGTGAAAATGAGAAGTTAATTGCTTGTGCT
>Ga0256838_1000885_pt1 | contig 15558 bp, 13 predicted proteins | sample 4571419metaG_FD_185978 | JGI IMG/M metagenome (GOLD analysis project Ga0256838, IMG submission 185978) | Hydrothermal vent microbial communities from Guaymas Basin, Mexico - 4571-419 | ecosystem: Environmental > Aquatic > Marine > Hydrothermal vents | place: Mexico: Guaymas Basin | collected...
CAGCGGCGATTATCTTGTCTCCAGGCAGGAGCTTCCTAACGTAGTTCCTGAACTTCTTCGTCGGCTCGAAGGCCGCGACACGTATCTTCCCTGTCTCGTCCTCAAGCTCGAAGAAAACATGCCTCCCGCGTTCCCAGTAGGGGCCAGCGACCCTGCCCTTGACTACCGCGCTGTCATATAGCTTCAGCTCGCCGATTTTCTTTGGGGTAAGGTGGTCGTCGGTGTTCTGGTTTGTTTTGAATAACTGGTAGAACGCAACCGGCTCCCCAAACTCAATCCGCTCGAAGGTCTGGATGACCTTTCCTCCCTCAATCCCCCTGATGCCAACGAGAACCGGGTCCTTGCCATGGGGCGTTATGAGGACGCTCCTCTTGTAGGGGTCAACGTTGTCGTAGGTGAAGGGATAGCTCCAGCGGTCGGCGGCGAAGACACTCTTCGCATCGACCTTTCTCGGCGTTCCCCAGTTGTCCGGCTCCCTGTAAGCCAACAGCTCGTAGGTGAAGCGCTCAAGGGGATATCCAATTGCCGCGAGGGAGCCTATTATGCCCCTGCCGAGCTTGAACTTGAAGATCTCCGCCCCGACATCTTTTGCGACCCTCTCGGCCTCCTCGATCGTAACGTGCTCCCTCAGGGCTTTAAGCGAGAACTCGCGGAGCTCCCCTGGGATTTCTCCCTCAAAAAAGACAACGCCGGGGTTGGTGTTCTCGTGCTCGAAGTCAGCCAGTTGGCTTACGTAGAAGAGGACTGTGTCCTTGATCTCCGGAATGGCCTCCTCATCGACCTCGAAGGTCATCACAACAGCTCCGTTGCCCCTCGTTTTGTACGGGATGTTCGGGTTGAGCCTTATCAGCCTCGGAAGGTCGATGGGCTCCACTACCCTTGAGAGCTCGCGGTAGAGGAGGGCACCGAGATAGGTGGTGCACATGCCGTTCGGTGAGTCGGTGTCGTCGATTCCGATGTGGATGAGCATGTTTGGAGAAAAGGAGAGGGGGTTTAAAAATCAACCGCCGAAGAGCCAGAGCACCGCGTCCGGAAAGCGCCTCGACCAGTAGTACTCGTTGTGCGTTGCGCCTTGGTCTTCGACCACCATCAGGTTTTCGCCCTCCACGTAACCCCTTTCCTTCAGCACTTCCACCATTTTTCTGTTGGTCTCTATCATCTCGCTCGGGTCGCTTCCTTCGAGGGTTCCCCAGTCGATGTAGATTTTCTCCGGGCCCTCCGGGGCGTTCCTCACGAAGTCGTATATTTGCGGATTGAACCAGAAGGCTGAACTCATGGCCCCAACGTAGCGGAAGGTCCCGGGGTATTTGAAGCCGGCATAAACTGCCATCAGTCCGCCGAGCGAGGAGCCCATTATTCCCGTCTCGTTCTGGAGGGTTCTGTAATGGGAGTCGATGTACGGCTTGAGAGTTTCGACGATGAAGCGGACCATCGCGTCTCCCTCGCCGCCCCTGCCGTACTCACCGTTCATCCAGGGGGCGTACTCGTCGATCCTTTTGTCACCGCCGTTGTCTATGCCCACGACGATTAGCGAGAAGTTTCTCTCTCCGTACAGACGCTCCAGTGCCTCGTCCACGCCCCACTCCCCGGCAAAGGAAGTTGCCCTGTCGAAGAGGTTCTGGCCGTCGAACATGTAGAGAACCGGGTAGCGCTTCCCGCTCGCCCCGTAGTCGGGCGGCAGATAGACCCACACTCTCCTCGTCCTGTTGAGCTGGGGGATGAACATCTTGAAGGTCGTCACGTTGCCGGTTATCGTGTGCTCGCCGACGCCGACTTCCTCAACGTAGTCCCTCCAGTGATAAACCGTGAACTCGTAGGTTCCGTTTTCCTTGAACGTGAACCGCCTGTTGGGTATCTCCTCGCCGTTCCTGCCCTTTTCAACGGTCTCCCACGAGCCGCGCGTGAACTTGAACTCTATAGTCTTCCCGTGGGGGGAGGTCAGGTTTATCGCCCACCTGCCGTCGGGGAGCTTCTTTAGCCGGTACCTCTCATCGCCGGGGTTCCAGTCGTTGAAGTCGCCGGCTATGTACACTGAATCGTTCTCCGGCGTGTAGTCAGGGACCGAGACTATGAACGTGACCTCGACCGTCCCGGGGGTCCCTGTGGACGTGGAAGTCGTCCGGGTGGCTGTGCTGGTCTCCGAGGGGGTTGTTTCCGTCACATTAGTGGTCGCTGGAATGGAGTTCGTGAGGGCCGTGGACGTCGGGGACGTGCTTCTTTGGGGTTCGGAGGCCATCTCCGTGGAGCCGGGTGAGGCTGTCTTTTCGGAGTGCGAGGGCGCTGTGGTCGCTGGAGTTCCTCCATTTCCGAGACAACCGGGGGAGAAAACAACCATCCCCGCAAGCGCTAAGGCGAGAAGCTGAACTAGGCCGGTTCTCCTCATGTGGCTCACCTGAACCCTTACTCCCTGAACTTCTCGTACATGAGCACGTCGACGAAGCCCTCGCCGGGCACGTACTGGTGCTTCTTCCAGCGGCCCGCAAGCTGGAAGCCGTTCTTTTCGAGGACTTTTATCGACGCCCCGTTAGTCTCGAACACGTGGGCGTAGACCTTCCGGAGGTTGAGCCACTCGAAGGCGTACTCTAGGGCGAGCTTTACAGCCTCGCTCGCGTAGCCGTAGCCCCAGTGCTCCCGGCCGATGAAGTAGCCCAGCTCGGCGCGGCCGTTGTGATGGTCTATCCTGTGGAGCCCCACGAGCCCGACAAGGGAGCGCGAGGAGTTTTCGAGGATTGCGAAGACCTTCTCATTCTTCTTTTCCCGTCTCAGGGCTTCGTACCATTCGAGCTCGTCCTCGTAGAAGAATATCTCCTCCGGGGAGGAGAGGTACCTCCGGACCTCGCGATCGTTGTACCAGAGCCAGACCTGCCTGAGGTCGTCCCTGAGGAGCATGCCCAGGGAGACGAGGTTGCCTTTGAGTATGATCGGTCTCATGCGAACACCTTAAGTTTATTAAGCCGTTTGCGTATTTAAAAATGATGGACAGGGGAAGACTCATAAGAACCGTTGAGGCCGTGCTCAGGGACACAGGCTACAAGACGGCCAGGATGGAGTTCAAGGGCTCGTGCTTTGACATAGTGGCTAGCAGGTTATTCGTACTGCTCTTCATCAAGGTAGCCACCAATATCGACACCGTCACCGAGGAGCAGGCGGAGGATTTGAAGCGCCTCGCCCGCTTTTTCAAGGCCTCCCCCCTTATAGTGGGCCTCAAGACAAAAAATGCAGAGCTCGAGGAGGGGGTAGTTTACGAGCGCTTCGGAATCTACGCTTTAAGGCCCGAGACTCTCTACGACGTCCTCGTCGAGAACGAACTGCCGGCGATATTCGCCGAGCGCGGAGGCTTCTACGTGAGGGTCAACGGCAAGCTGCTGAGACAGCTCCGCGAGGAGCGCGGCTACTCAGTAAACGAGCTCGCCAGTCTCCTTGGCGTCTCCCGTAAGAGCCTTATAAACTACGAGCGAGGTGAGCAGGCGGTTTCCTTGGAGGTGGCCCTCCGCCTGGAGGAGCTCTTTGACGAGCCCATAGCTGAGCCGATAGACGTCCTCAACTCGAAGGTCGAGGCCAACCTCAACGTTACCCCGGAGACACCCCTCGAGAAGGAAATCTTCGACCGCCTGAGAGAGCTCGGCCTCGGCGTCGTCAAGGTGAAGAAGGCCCCCTTCAACGCGGTTTCGAGGGAGGACGAGTTCAGGATCCTGACCGGCATAGACCAGCGCAAAACCCGCTCAACTGTGAAGAGGGCGGAAATGGTGGCCGAGGTGGGTAAGATAGTGAACTCCGACGGCGTCTTCATACTCGAGAAGACCAGAACCGAGGTCGTCGGTGAGGTACCGCTGATCCCCAAGGAGAGCCTTGAAGAGGTGAAGGACGCCGACGAGCTCATAGACCTTATAGAGGAGCTGAAGAAAGAGATAAAGAAGCAGCTCTTCGGCTGATCAGGCTGGAGTGCCCGCTCCGGTTTCTCCTCCAGCCTCTCAGCTGAATATCACCCTTCTCCAGACTTCCCTGAGCTTCGGAACGTACTCCTTTGGCGAGGCTATCAGCACGGCCCACCTTGGCGTCTGGCGCCTCTTCAGTGCGTTGGCCAGGGGGGTGACCTTCGTCAGGGGCTGTATCTCGCCGTTCCCGAGGAGGACGTTTATCTCGGTCGATTTGAGCCTCGGCTCGCTGAGCATCAGGTCGGCTATGCTGAACTCGAGGATGACCTCACCCTCCCTCGCGCCAACAGAATCCGCTAAGGCGCGCTCTATCTCCTGCCTCCGTTTGACGTTCCTGTAAGCCGTTAGAAGCTCCCTCTTCTCCTCGGTGCTCAGCTCGTCGGCGCCCGCTAAAACGGCCGCCTTGTAGAGCTCCCTGTACTTCACGCGCCGGACCATCTCAGCCGGGAGGCCCTCGAGGTCCTCAAGCTCGACCAGGACGCGGCAGTCTATCATCCTCCAGAAGTCCCAGAGGTGGCCCTCCTCGAGGGCGAACTCCAAAGCTCTGGTCAGCATCCCCTCGGCTATCTTCACCGTGTGGTGGAAGTAAACGCGCGAGTACATCAGCGAGCGCGCCACCATCATGCCCTCCACCGCTTCAACGCCCTTCTCGTCCACCACAAGCTCTCCATCGTGGATTTTAAGAACCTTCAAAAGTCTCTCAAGGTCGATTATGCCGTGGGCAACGCCGGTGTAGTGGGCATCACGGATGAGGTAGTCGAGCTGGTCGACGTCAACATCGCCGTGGAGCATCTGGCCGAGGTAGTGCTCCCTCGCCTTTCCGAGGATGAGGCTGGCAACGTCCTCCGGCGTGAAGTCATAGCCGTAGCTCTCGATTATCTCCGGAATCCTGCCGCCGTTCTCGCTCTCGGTTATGTTGACCTTGCCGAGAACTATATCCTGTCCGAGTCGCATGTGGTCGTGCTCCTTGACGTAGTGCTTGTATATGCTCTCGAAGGTGTGGCTGAAGGGCCCGTGCCCGATGTCGTGGAGGAGCGCCCCGACCTGGAGGAGCATGCTCTCGTCCTCGGTCAGGCCAACCTCATCCGCCAGCCTCCTGGCGATGTTCCACGCACCAAGGGAGTGCTCGAAGCGGCTGTGGTTCGCACCAGGATAAACCAGATACGCCAGACCGAGCTGTCTTATGTTCCTGAGCCTCTGGAACTCGGGCGTTTTAACGAGGTCGAGGATGAGTCCGGTGAGTTTCATACTGCCGTGAATCCCGTCATGAATAATCTTTCCATCCATCGGCACCACCGCTGGAGATTTGAGAAGTGCCTTAAATAAGTTTTCGGCATTGTGACAACAAAGCGGTGGAGCGGAAAAAGAAAAGGGGCTTTTGGCAGGCCTTTAGATGTCCTTGCCCACTATGTATATCCTCTTCGTCTTGCCGAGCCTCTTCGGGAGGTCCGCGCGGAGCTTCTCGAGCGGGACGGCCTCTATGACGAGCTCCGCCTGCTTGGACTCCTCAACCTCGTAGCGGACCGGGTTGTTGGCCTCGTATATGCGCTCCCTCACCTCGTCCTCTATCCCGGCGGGCTTTTTGTCCCTGTAGGCGACGCGGATTACTGCTTTCGGCCTTGGGTTCTCAGGCGAGAGCGGGTGGTAGATGATAACGAAGTCGAGGAGCTCGGGATGGTCATAGACTATCTCCATCACCTGGTCTATGTGGAGCTTCGCCCCGGCAAGGCTTATCACGTCCTTGACACGGATTATGTTCCTGACCCTGCCGTTCTCAACCCTCGCGAGGTCGCCGATGTCGTAGTTGAAGAGCGGAAGGCCTGTCAGCTCTCCCTCGCGCATTACCTTGGTTATGTATACCCTCTTGTACTGGTCGTATTCGTCCCCGTTGTCCTTGAGAACCACTATTGACTCCGTGAACTCAAAGGCGGAGCTCTTCTTCCTCGTTATCACGCGGTAGCCGGTGACGGCGTCCTCGGTGGAGCCGAAGTTGTCGATGATGACCGCGTTCGGGAACAGCTCCAGCGTGGCCTTGGCGAGCTCCGGTGTGAGGGTCTCACCGCCGACGACTATAGTCTGGATGTCGTTCCTTATCGACTCAGGCAGGGTGAGGCCCAGGTTGTAGGCTGTAGCCGTAAGGCAGAAGATGGAGGTGGGCTTTATGTCCTCGAACTCCCTAAGGAGCATCTCCCTGTCGAGGAGATACTGGATGGGCACCTGGTAGTAGGCAGCCTTGGCGTTGATGGCCTCGAAGGCCCCGAAGGCGAACATTCCCGACGAGGACGGGAGCGGCGGGAAGAACGAGGCTATCCTGTCCCCTCTGTCCATGTGCTCTCGTATCCACGGCTCAAGCTGTCTCCCCGTTCTGATGCGGTCGTCGCGGGTGTATGGGATTCGTTTGGGTTTCCCGGTCGTTCCGCTCGTCCTCATGACGGTGTAAAAAACCCTGGGCTTTCTGATGTAGTCGGGCCATATCTCGACCGTTCGGTAGAGGTCGTGGGGCTCTATGGTGACCCTGTCCGTGAGGGCCGCCAGTTCCTCGGGGGTCATACCCTCCGTGTCCACACCCGAAAACTTCTCCTTCCAGAACTCGGTTGTCTCCAGGGCGGTCTGCAGGGTGTACCGGAAGTCCCTCACACCGTCCTTGTCAACTCTTCCAACTATCAGGGTCATGGGTACTCACCCGGTTTGTATTTACTGCAAACTTATATTTAACCCTTGACATTTTATCCAATCCCACTGAAAGTCCGTTGTGCTTGAAAAACCTTTTATACTATTTGACTAAAATTACTCTTATGAGGTACGGAACTCTGTTGGATGTAGTTCGGGAGAGACCCCTCGACATCAGCGAGGCGTGGGTTAGGGAATACCTTAAGGAAATCTTTGAGTTCCACTTCGAGAGAACCCCCTACTGGAGGGGTGTTGCCGAGAGGCTGAAGCCTGACCTTGATGAAATCTTCCAGGGAAATCTCACCGAGGTGTTTGAGAAGATTTTCAACGCCGGTCTAACTGTTGATGAGGATTACCTCCGCCCCCACTGGCTGGAGTTCGTACCCGACAATTATCCCGGCAGGGTGCGCTTTTATCAGTCATCAGGCACGACGAGGGAGAGGGCCATCGGCCACTGGGACGCGGACTACCTGAAGGTTCTTCACTCCTACATGCGCGCCGCCCTGGATGAAATCTACGGCCTCTCCAACGTGTACCATGAAGGGCATCAGATGAGAGCAATCGCTCACGGCCCCTATGGATGGTACCAGGACGAGATAAGCGAACTCGTGTGGAGCTATGAAGGAGTGCTCTACTTCATCGGAATGGAGACCGACGGCCTCAAGAGGGTTCTCAGAGAACAGGGACTCGATGCAGTTCTGAGGCTCCTCGATCCGCTCGTGAGGTACACCAGGCGCGTCATGGAAACGGACAGGATAAACACGGTCCGCTCGGCGCCCCCGCTGATGTCGATCTTCGAGCCCTACAGCGAGTCCATCGAGACCGCGATAATAAGCGGCGTCGGGATAAACCGGGAGTTCTTTGAGTACCTGTCCAATACCTTCGAGAACACGAGGCTGATACCCCTCTACGGCTACTACCTCTTCGGCGACCTCGTGGGCATCCACCGCCGCGGGGAGTTCTGGTACTACCCCAACTACCCCACGACCCTCGTCTTTCCAATGGAATCCAGAGGAGAAGAGTACAGGATAGTCCAGCGCGGTGAGAGGGGCAGGGTGGCATTTATAATAGCCAGACCCGAAGTTCTTGTGGTAAAATTCGAGGATGAAACCGCACTCAGGGTCCCCCCGGCTGGCCCCTTCAAATGGGACGGATTCGGAGACCCCATGAGGGACGTGGGGTGAGGTGGTTGGACGGCGTCCAAGCGCTGCTGCTCGCAGAAGCCTCAATCGTTATGGGCACGGACCTGCTGGCGGCGGCTCTGATATTCAGAATATACCTCCACAACAGGAGAAGATCCGCCCTTGCATTCTCCATAGCCTGGATATTCGACTTCTTCCTAGTTTTATCCTCGGCCCAGCAGAACCAGACCGTGAAGCTGTTGGGCCTAGTTAGCCTCTCGGTGTTCTCTGGCCTCATCTTCTACGGCTCCGTGAAGTTCCTCGAGGAGGAATCCCTGAACGCCCAGCACAAAACACTCTCTCTCTTCGCAACGATGCCCGTTGCCTTCATGGTCTATATCCTTGGAGTTTACCTCTACACTAAGGACCCCGTGTGGACTGCAACAAGCGCTACTGCACTGGGGATCAGCGGCGTCTTCGTGGTCGCCGGCGGCATGCTTCTCATGGAAGTGGAGGAGATCTACAAGAGCGCCGTTCGGGATCTGTACATCGGGGTGATGCTCTTCGGCATTCACCTGGTTCCCGGGGCCCTCTTTGGAAGGGAGCAGTGGTACCAGGCCATAGGGTTCACTGCATCCACAGTTCTCATCGTCTTCATGGTCTGGGCGATGGTCAAGCTGACCTCCTCGGAGAAGTTCCAGCCTCCAAAGAACGGCGGCGCCCAGCAGAAAGTGGACATCAGGCCGGGGGCCATGGTGGTGGGACCAGAAGAATACAGGCGGCTTAAAGAGGAGCTCAAGGACATGCCGGTGCTGGCCTTCGTCAGGAACGTGTCGGACGTCCCGGAGAAGTGGGAAACCTACTTCGTGACGACCATACCCTTCAAGGGGGACTTCAAGAACACAATAAACCCCACGAACCTCGCCAAGATGACGGAGCTCGCCTACCAGTACCTTGAGACCTTCGCCCAGTCGGAAAGGCAGGGGATCATCGTCATCGACTGCTTCGAGTACCTGACCGTATACAACCAGTGGGAAAGCCTCATGAAGTTTGTGGCAAAGCTGAGGGACTTCGTGATAATGAACAAGGGCACCCTCATAGTCGTCGTCGAGAAAGAGAGCCTCGAGCCCAGGAAGTACTCCCAGCTCAGGAAGCTCCTCGGGTGAGGACAGCTTTATATACCTCCTCTTTTCAACCTTAGAATGCCCCCGCGCGAGGACCCCGGGGAGAATGAACCGGGGGGCGATGCGGGGGCTACAGCCCGGTCTCAGCGAGGTCCCCGCGGGAGGGCCTTCCGCGTTACGGAGCGCGATGACCGCGGGAAACCCAGACCGGGCACAGACGGCCCGCCTGGGTTAGCCCGCCTGAGCCCGCCGTCTGGCACCTATGAGGGCGGGAGTTACGGGCGGGCCATAGTCCAGCAACACACCTTCTCGGAGTAAGGTTTATTAGTGGGAAAAATCCAGATTCTACTGGGATAAAGGTGGTCACCAAGAAGTCCAAGTCCAGCGAGGAAGAGGAGAAGATAAAGGCCATCCTCCCCTGGGGCAACTCGGGTTTTCTGAACGACGTCATGGAGGAGAAGGCCAAGGAAAAGGCCGAGGCCCTCGCCATAGTCGAGGGCTTGGTCGAGCCGGACATCCTCCCCGACGACGTCAAGTCGATAGTGAAAAAACCGGACAAAAAAGAGCTCATAAAGGAGATAGAGGAGTAGCGTTTCTGCCCGCCTTCCTTTAGTAGAGCACTACCTCCACCACCTCCCCTTCCAGATACCCCTCGCTGTCTTCTGGAATCGCCATGTACCCGTTGCTCTCCACGAGGGAACTGATTATCCCGCTGCCCTTCTTGCGTATCGGCTTCGCCTTACCGTTCTCGTAGCGAACCTTAACGAACTCGTAGCGTCCGAGCTGGCTCGGAACACTCTCGACGAGCTCCGCCCTGACCCTGACCTCATAGTTCCGGGCTCCAACCAGCTTCGCGAGGGCGTGCTTGACGTAGAGGTGGAACTGGGTGAAGACGGCGGCGGGATAGCCGCTCATAACGAAGGTTCTCTCGCCGTAGCCTATCGGCCTTCCCGGCTTTATCGTTGTCCCGTGGAAGAGCAGATTGACAAAGCGGTGCGCGAAGTCCTTCTCGCCGAAGGCAGAACCTCCCGTGACGAGGACAAGGTCGCACTCCTCCCTGGCCTTTCTTATCGCCTCCCCAATCCTTTCCGCGTCATCGGGGATTACCCCATAGAACCTCGGCTCGCCGAAGTACTGTCTCACGAGGCCCTTCAGCATCACCGAGTTGCTGTCGAGGATTTTGCCGGCTTTGAGGGCCTCCTCATCGAACTCCTCAAGGAGTTCGTCGCCGGTGACGATTATGCCGACGAGGGGCTTCCTCTTCACCCTGACGGTTTTGAGTCCTATGCTCTTCAGCAGCGCCAGGTCCTGGGGCCTTAAAATCTGACCCTTTTGCAGGATTACCTCCCCCTTCCTCACGTCCTCTCCGGCGAAGGCGACGTTCTGGCCGGGGGCAACGGGTCTGAGTACCCTTATGACGTCCCCCTCGCGCTCCGCCATCTCCTGCATGAGAACCGCGTTGGCTCCTTCGGGCATCTTCGATCCCGTCATTAGCTTTACAGCGGTTCCCGGTTCCACCTTAGCTTTACTCTCCTCCCCGGCCACTATCTCGTCGATGACCTTAATCTCAACGGGGTTGTACTCCCTCGCCTGGAATGTGTCCTCAGCCCTTAAAGCGTAGCCATCAACGGCGGCCCTGTCGAAGGGCGGACTGTCTATGGGTGAGACTATGTCTTCCGCGAGAACTCTTCCGAGGGCTCCGTCGAGGGGAACCTCCTCGGTGTCCTCAATCTCATTTAAATCGTTAAGGAGCATTTCCAAGGCCTCGCGGTAAGGGATGAGCCTTTTGAACTCCCTCATTTTCAAACCCCCACTGTTTTTAGAAAATCAACCCTCTTGAAATCGGAATCGAACGTGGCTATTTTTTCAATGCCGTAATTCTTGCAGGTTAGGGCTATTTGAGCGTCGGAAGGCATCAAGCGATACTTTTTCAGAATTGTTTCGAGTTCACTTGTTCCTTGAAAATCCTGAAGCACGACAATGTTGCCCTCTCGGATTAGACCATCTAACGCCTCCATAACTGGTTCAAATTTAGTCCATCCGTTTTTCCTTATGAACTTTCGCAGACTGTGCTTACCCTTTATTCCAAACCTTTCACGTCCGAATGCCATTGCAAGTGCCCCAAGTGATTCGCGGTAAACTATTGTTGAGGTCACGTTGGTTGAAGAACCGCTTAGAACGATTTCTGCAAAATCCGCCTTCGGTCCGTTCAGAAGGTACTCGACTATAATAGAGGTGTCAATAAAAACGACGTCCTTCAAATCTCCTCAGCCTCCTCAATGGCCCACTGTATAGTTTTCTCATCAAACGTTCCGAGGATCCCCCTGAACTTTCTAATACCTTTGAGCTTTCCCTCTTTTTGCTCTGCCGCGAGGTCCTTCGTCTCATTAAGGTTCTCCACAGTCGTCACCCCTCGACCTTTTTAGACCCAAGGATGATTTAAGTTTACTCCCTCCCGTGCTTCAGCACGTGGCCGGCTTCGTTGAGGATTATCTTTATGCCCGTCTTCGCGGCACCGAGGCTTCCGGGAAGGCAGAAGACCGCCATCGCCCTTCCGGAGCTTTTGATGATTCCAGCTGTGGCCCTGCTCATCACGGCGGCCGTCCCAATCTCCTCGTAGCTCAAGAGCCTGAATATCTCCCCGAAGCCCGTTAGTTCCTTATCGAAAAGGGGCCTGATGCTCTCTATCGTGACGTCCCTGCTCGCTATTCCGGTTCCGCCGGAGGTAACGACGACGTCGGCACCCGCCCTGAAGGCGCTGACCACCGCCCCGACTATCGCCATCTTCTCGTCCGGAACAACGGTATAGTAAACCTTCTCGTGGCCGTTTTTCTCCAGCTCCTCCACGAGGAACTTCCCGCTCAGGTCTTCCTTCTCCCCCCGGCTCGCGGTGTCGCTGACCGTTACGACCGCGAACTTGAACTTTCTCGGGGCCTTCCTCTTGTGCTCCCCAACACCCATACTACCACCGGGTTAAACTCCGCGATGGGCTTAATAACCTTTCAGCAAATGGAAGCGTTTAACAGAATAGGTGGGAAGGACTCACCAGCCCCTGCGCTCCCACTCCTCGTACTGCATGAGGTCTTCGAGTTCCTTGGGTTCCTTGCGGTACCTGCCCTTTATCCACGCGGCTATCGCCATGATTATCATCAGCGGAACTATCACCACCAGAGCCGCCGCTCCGACGACTATGATGCCGAGCACGATGAGTATCAGAAAGACCAGGAGCAAATGGGCAAACTAGAAATCTACGCCCAGACAAAATTAAAGCGTGCTCACTGGTCCTTCTCGGCGCCAGGGCTCAGGGCCTCGAACTCCTCCTTCAGAACCTTGTCAACCATTATCATTATTCAAGAAAACAATTCATAGAACATACAATCCAGCAATTTTGTCCGGGTGTAGATCGCATGGTAATCTTTAATAATCTCAAAAGCAATTAGGCAATATTGAGACATAGAGAACGGTGTCTCAGTTGAGGAAGTACATAGCTTCCATCTTAACTGTACTCGTGACCCTCCTGTTAATAGCATCGATCAATCAGATACCCCGGACTCTCTACGGCGGCAACGCCACACCCACAATATCCGGACTCGAGGGCATCCTGGGCATTCAGAACGGCTCCGGTGAGTATCAGGGTTCCCCGGTGAACGGCAGTAAGACGACATCCAAAAACATTGAGGCTTCACAGCTGTACCCCTGGCTCCCCATGGAAAACATGTCGGGCAATAGGAATGGGACTAATTCTGAGATGCCGAATTCCGCCTCAAACGGCACCCCGGCACTGAATATGAGGAGGAGCATAGACCTCCGCAAAAACGGTTACTGTAAGGGGGACAGAAAAACTGTCGTCATGACTGTAGAAGGGGCCGCCCACACGGCGTACCTGAGAAACGCGGTTTACACGAAATACCTAGATGGCAAGTGGTACGCTTTCAACGAAACGCCCGTCCCCGGGAACAGGGGGACGCTTCCCTTCCCCAAGGTGAAACACAGCACGGTCTCGGATTCAATAACGGTGACGCTCTCGGTCCCGATAGTTTCGTCCACTCTATTCACCGCCCTTTACACGGCCGAAGTCAACGCGTCCATCCCAACGAGCTACTATAACGAGAGCCATCTGTTCGGTGCCGATGGAATTGTCTGGAAGTACTCCCTCCACACGACCCACTATCAGTTCCAGGAGGAAGTTCTCGAGGCCGCTGTGAGCCCCCGCGACGATATATACCTGCAGGTCCCCAACCTCAGCCTGAGGGTGGTACAGCTCGCGGAGAACATAACCAGGGGCATTGAGGGGGACTACCGGAAGGCCAGGGCAATTGAGACGTACCTTAAAACCCACTACAAATACGACGAAAACGCACCCCCCGCACCCGAGGGGATTGACCCCGTGGAGTGGTTCCTATTCCATTCAAGAAGAGGTGTTTGCATCGATTTTAACACCGCCTTCGTCATCCTCGCGAGGCTTAGCGGCATTCCCGCCCGGCTTGTAACTGGATACATGGTGCGGAAGACGCCCGATGAACAGGCGGTTCACCCAAAGCAGGCCCACGCTTGGGCGGAGGTTCCCTTCAAAGGGTTGGGGTGGGTAACGTTTGATGCCACCGCCTCCGGAAGCTCCAGTGCGTTGGAAGGTTCCCATTCACCACCGAATGTAACGGGGGGAGGACGTGGCTCCATTCCGGAGTTTTCGATCCAGATCAAACCGGATCCTGTGATCACAGGGGTCAACAGGTCCTTTTTCGTTAACATAACCGTGATTCCCAGGCGCATTCCGGAGGTGGAGGGCTGTTCGCCGGAGTTCCGGGCCACCGTTGATATGAATGGATTATACAAGTTGGCGGCGAAGCTCCACCCCAACACCTCAAAGCGGCTTCTCATGAAGGGACTCCCCGAGCCGGGGACGTACCATCCCACCGTTACTGTTGCGTTGATGTACTGCGGCGAGGTAAACTTGACCCGGAAGACAAGCTTCACCGTTATTGTCAAGGGAACCAACTTCTCCCTTGTGGCAAAGCCGTCCAACCTGACCCTGGCCGAGGGGGAGCTGGGGAGGCTGAAGATCTTCGTTAGCGGGAAAAACTACCTGGACACAGTGTACCTGCACGTTGAGTACCCCTTCAAATACCGCCTTCTGAGGGATTCCGGGATCCCAGACTTTTCCGCCGACCTTCTGGTGGTGGCCCCCGAGGAGACGGGCGATTACACAATAAAAATCATAGGGAACTCCGGGAACGTTACCAATGTCCTCCACGTGCCGCTGAGGGTAATGGGAGTTACCAGGACGGCCGTAACAGGGTACCCCGACAGGATCATAAAAGACACCCCCTTCTGGGTGAACGGGACGGTGACTGACAGGCACGGCAACCCAGTGGACGGACCGGTTTATGTGACCCTGAACGAGAGCAAAGACTCCCCGGGAACGGTCGTTGGTAACGGCACCTCAAAGGACGGGCGCTTCAATATTAAGTGCACCCTTCCCTCAGATTTCTCTCCCGGAGAATACCAGGTAGTGGCGCACTTTGTTGGGAACGAGTACTACCTTCCATCCAACAGCGACCCGGGGGTCACGGTTGTGGACAGGACCTCCATCGAGGTCCCCCGCAGCATGATCGTGAACGTTGGGACGGTTCAGCTTGGGGGGACGCTCGTTGACTCCAGCGGGAGGGGCATAGAAAACGTTACCGTGGGCGTAATCCTCGATGGAACCCGAGTTTCCAACGTCACGACCGATGCAGAGGGAGTTTTCACGTCAGCATTCGCCATCGAATCTCCCGGAGAACACCGGGTAGTTTTGGCATACCCCGGGAACAAGTACTACCTGGGGACGGTTGCGGAGATAAACCTCACCGCAGTTAAGCTCGATGTTGAGATGCCCAAACAGTGGGTCATCGGACGGAATGTGACGGTAAACGGCTCGGTGCTTGGGGTGTCCTCCGGGGAGATGCGGATGTCGACCCCAGCGGGGCTGTTTGAGACCAACCTAAGCGGAGGAGTGTTCCGGTTCGATGTTCCAGTAAACGCCTCCCCCGGGGCATACAACGTTTTCTTTACCTACGAGGACGCCCCCCTTGAAACCGTGCCCGTTGTTGTCACCTCACCGACCAACATCATCGTTCAGTTCGACGAACTGCGGGAGGGGGAGAACGCCACCGTAAGGGTCATGCTCATGGACGTTTTTGGCAATCCTCTATCGGGAAAGAATATCACGCTCCAACTGTTCGGTGTGCACATGGGGAAGACCGGTGGCAACGGTACTGCCGTTTTCTCCGTTGTTCCCGACCGGAGCGGAAAGGTTCACGGGACTGCTGTCTTCGGGGGAGAGTCCTTTTACCTGCCATCCCAGACGAGTTTCACAGTTTCAGTGGGCAAAAAACACAATTACTTCCTCCTTGCGCTTCCGCTGCTCTTCATCCCCGTCGGGGTGTTCATTTATAAGAAGCGGGTGGGCGGCGGTTTTGCGCTTAAACTGAGACCAATTACCAAAAAGCTGGAGGAGAGAGGTTACACATTATCCTTATCCCTTGACAGGAGTCCCCCGGTGTATGGGGAGGGGGAGCAGATAACGGTGCTCGCGCCAGCCCCAGTTGAACTCTATGTGGACGGTGAACCCGCGGGCACGGGAAGGGAATTCCGGCTGGCGCTTCCAAAGGGTGTACATGAGCTCCTTGCCAGGGGGGATGGGGGAAAGGGACGTGCCAGGGTGTGGGT
>Ga0256838_1000889_pt1 | contig 15493 bp, 18 predicted proteins | sample 4571419metaG_FD_185978 | JGI IMG/M metagenome (GOLD analysis project Ga0256838, IMG submission 185978) | Hydrothermal vent microbial communities from Guaymas Basin, Mexico - 4571-419 | ecosystem: Environmental > Aquatic > Marine > Hydrothermal vents | place: Mexico: Guaymas Basin | collected...
GAAAGGGGTGTAGCTCACGTTGAGCCACTCCACCCAAACAGCCACGAACTGGCCGTCGCACTCCACAGGGGCGCCGAGCAGGAGCACCTTGTACCCCCGGTTCCTGAGCTCTTCCGCGACCATCTTTCCGAAGGGGGCGTCCGGATAAACGCAGAAGCCCGGATTAACGGTGGCGTTGGCGCTGAGGGCCGAACCGGACTGGCCACTGCTTGTCGTCTCGGAGGACGCGAAGGTGAAGTTCCCCAAGTAGAAAACGAGCACGAGGAGGACCACCAGGGCCAGAGCGTAGGCGCGCCTCATTCCGAAGCCTCCACGGAGCTCATTCCATTGATGATTTCATCGGCCATGTAGTCTGCTATCATAGCATATGGTTCGGAATTCGCGAGGGCACCTGATTTGGCCTTCAACCCCCTCCAGTACATGAAGACCGCATCCCCAGGGATTCCCTTCATGTCCATGTTCGCCTTCGTCTCGTGTGATACCATCTCCATCAGCGTCTCGGTGTCAGACGACGGAACCCCCTTGTTGTACTTTTGAAGGGCGCTCAGGAAGTCAACGATGTCGCCCGATGTAGAGTAGTAGGCTATAGCGCCTACGGTGACAGTCCTCAGGAGGAAACCGTTCTCATCGTTGAGGTAGGGAACGTAGACGAAGATAACCCGGCCTTTGAGCTGGACCTTTGGCAAATCGCCGACTTCCACCACAACGGGTCTCAAGTCCCTTTCGCGAATCCGCTCGGAAAGCCGGTTTTCGAGGAGGGACTTCAGGGGCTGGTCTGCCTGAACGGCTATGTAGACCGTGCTGGACTTTGGTGGAGTGGCGAGGCTGATGCTTCCGTTCGATTCGTAGACAACGGGATAGTTTGAATGGGCCGTTGTCCCAGAGTACTCCGCGAGTACAGAGTTCTCGGACGCGATTACCAGCGAAACGAGGAGCAGCAGAGAGACCGCGACCCCTGCAACCAATAGGAGTTTCCCCCTCATGACCACTACCCAAAGTATCAGGTGACGGAGGGGGTTAAATAATTTTCGGTGGGGGATTCGTCAAAAGCTCAAACAGGGGTGGCTATGTATATCCCGTGCCTCGTCCTGACTATTCTGACCGTTATCCTGTCGCCGATTTCCGCGTCGGTGTTTATGACCTCTATGAGCCTGTTCCTGGCTTTGGCAAGCATCTCTCCCTTTATCCTCCCCGGCAGAACGACCTCTGCCTTAACGACCTCACCTGGCCTGAAGGCGAGCGGGATGAATTCACGCTTCTCCATGCCGAAGTGCCTCGGCTTGAGGACGAGGGGCTTCATGCCGGTCTTCTCTTCGAGGTTCCTCAGCCACGCGTAGAACTCCTTGAAGGGCACGAGTTTGGCTATCGTGGGGTTCCTGCCGAACTTATACGGAATGTAGTTCTGGAAGCCGAGTGCCGGCCAGCGCTTCCCGGCTCCAATCTTCCTCGCGAACTCTATGAATGCCTCCGCTTCGTCGTCGTTTATTCCAAAGATTATAACCGGGGCGATGAGGACGTCGATTCCCGCGTTTACCAGCGCCTCCGCCATGTCGAGGACGTGCTCGAGGTCGTAGCTCTTCATCCCCATGAGCATCCTGGCTTTGTCAGGGTCGAGGGAGTGTATCGAGAGGTTCACCCTGTCGAGTCCGGCCTCCGCCAGCTCCTCGACGAGCTTGTCAGTAAGCAAAGTTCCGTTGCTCTGCATTGAGATAATCGAAACGTTCGGGTGCTCGCGAAGGGCCTGAACGAGTTCAACCCTAAAGGGATAGATGAGCGGCTCGCCTTGGCCGTCGAGGTGTGCCTCGAGACCTTTGCCCTTCATCCTCGCCACGTCGTCGAACCACTTCATAAGGTAGTCGATGTCCACCACGTAGTCGAGCTTCCTGGTCCTCGAGTAGGGGCCTTCATCTACGGAGCAGAAGACGCAGCTGAGGTTGCAGCCGCTGACGCCCCTGATCTGGATGAGGTTCGTTCCGCGGTCTATTAATCCGAAGGCGTTGTAGCCGAGGAGCGGGACGTCCATAGCTTCGTGGATGTAGAGCACCTTCCTGTTGGTGTAGCGGTTCCTCAAAAGCGCGCCGAGGTTGTTCTGGATGTAGAGGGCTATGTACGGGCCGACCTTCTCATAGTCAGTATCGACGACCAGAACGCCGTCTTTAACGGTTATCTCGGGGGAGACCCTAAACTTTCTCCGGATGACCCTCTCGAGTTCGGTCTTCTCGAAGTCAGCGTAGAGCGTCTCGCGCCAGATGAGCCTGATCGTCTCCCCGAGGTCCTGAAAAGTGACGTGGGGAAGGTGAACTTCGACCATGTTCGGGGGTTTGGGGCATCGTTTAAAAAGCCGACGATGGATAAAAAATCCTGCATTGGGGTGCTTTAAGATGCCACCATGCCCAAAGGTTTTTAAAGGAAGGCCTTTTGGCATCATGCGGGCATGGAAACATTTTAATATTATTGAATTAAAGAGTCTAGTGATGGACTATCCTGGGTGAGGATAATGTGGGGAAAGATCGAGCATTACTTTGACGAATATCCAGTCCGGAAGCAGATAGCCAAGACACTCCTCAAGTACGGTCTCAAGGTCTCCGATGACCTCAAGATAAAGGCCGGTGACATCGAGGTTCCTTACACGAAGATAGCGAAGGCTCTCGACGTCGACAGGCGCGTCGTGAAGGAGACCGTCGGGATGATACTCAAGATACCCGAGCTGAAGGAGATATACACCAACCTCGAGCCGACGGTTCACATGAAGTACGTCGGCAGGCACGTCGGCTACGGCGTCATAGAGATCGAGCCGGAGCCGAGGGCGATAGGAATACTCGCCAAGATCGCCCAGAAGATAGCGGAGCGCGACATAAACATCATCCAGGTCGTTGCCGAGGACCCGGAGCTCTATCCGGAGGCCACCCTCACGATAATCACCGAGAAGCCGATTCCGGGTGACCTCATCAACGAGCTCTCCAAGCTCGAGGGAGTCAAGAGGATTTCGATTTACTGAACCCATCCCTCCCACTTTTCTGCCCTTCTCGCTCCACGGTGCACACTTCCGGCACTTCGACCTTTGGCCACGCACCTCTGAAAACTTTCTCACATTTTACATTTTTCTCTCGAAAGCCTCGCCGTTCACGGCGGGGATGCAATAAACCACCCAACCAGTTTTTGAGCAGGAAAGCAAACTATTTTAAAGCCTAAAATTCACACCATACCTCGAAATGAAGCGTTCAGTAACAGTAAAACTCCAACCCTCAAAAGAACAAGAGAAAACCCTCCACCAGTTAGCCGATGCAGGAGCCAAAGCCTGGAACCGGGTAAATTATCTGAGAAGACAACAATACTTCCAAGAACAAATCGTGGACTTTAATACAACCGAGAAAGCCGTTTATGAAGAATTCAAACGAGAAATCGGTTCTGCAACAGTCCAACAAATAGCGAGAAAGAACGCTGAAGCCTGGCGGAGTTTCTTCTCACTCCTCCGCAAAAAGCGGAATGGAGAACTCCCCGACTGGCTTAAACCCAAACCACCAAACTACCTGAAAGAAGACGGGAAGAGAAAACCCTTAATCATCCTCCGAAACGACCAGTACAAAATTGAGGGCAACAAACTAATTCTCAAAGGCCTCGGCAAATTCAAACGCCTTGAAATTCAATTCAAGGGAAGAATCCACTTAAAGGGGAAGCAAGGACGCTTAGAAATCACTTACGACCCCGTTAGGCGGAAGTGGTATGCTCACGTGAGCCTTACTGTTGAGGAAAAACTTGAGGGTGGAGAATGGGTTGCACTCCCAAGACAACCAAGAGGGAACCTCTCTGCAGGAATTGACCTTGGAGTGAACAATTTAATGGCCGTTTACGTTGAGAATGGAGAAAGCTTCCTCGTGAATGGTAGGCCATTAAAGAGCATTGACTTCTACTGGAGGAGGAAGGTTGCCGAGTACCAGTCAAAACTCAACAAGAGTGGTGCAAAAAAGAGCAGAAAACTCAGGAGAATGCACGAGAAAGCCAAACTTCAGGCGAAGCATTACATCAACACTGCCGTAAGAGGAACGGTTAAGAGGCTTTACGAGTTGGGAGTTTCTAAAATCGTCGTTGGTTATCCCAAGGGCATAGCTCGGAATTCTGATAAGGGTAAAAAGCAGAATTTCGTCCTCTCTCACGTCTGGCGGTTTAGCACGGTGATTAAACGCTTGACGGAAGTTGCGGAAGAGTATGGTATTCGTGTTGTGGTTGTTGGTGAGGCTTTCACTTCTAAGGTTTGCCCCGTTTGCGGGAAGCCCCACGAGGAGGCTCGTTTTGTTAGAGGATTGTTTAAGTGTCCCGCAACGGGGCTTATCTTCAACGCGGATTTGGTTGGTGCTTTCAATATTTTAAAGAAGGTTGTGGGAACAATAACCCCGAGCTTGGGTGGTTTGTACGCTCAGGGGAGGGGTAACTGGCCTGAGACCGGGCCGGAGGGGTTGAAAGCCCGCTTTGAGTTAGGCTTGAATGAGACCCCTCAAACCTTCCCATCAATGGCGAGGGGTTAATTCGTTGGAACCCTCGCCCTTTAGGGCGGGGAGGAGGTCAAAAACACCAAGTAACCAAACTTGGGAACTCCCGGGCTTTAATAATGCAGTGCGCCATGAAGAACCCTTCCCAACATCAAAGAACAAATCTGGTACCTTCATTTTAACCAAGGGTTTTAAACCTTTGTTCTTCGTAGGTAACGTTTATAAGCCATTGTTTTGAACCAAAGATTAGCTTCGCTTAACTCTGTTCGGACATGTCCACCAACCACCGGAGGTTGATGATATGGGAGAAGCAAGCAAAATAAGCAGGTACCTGTACACGGTAATCGTGCTGTTCTTGATATGGCTACTGCTAACGGCCAGTTTGGACCCGCAAGAGCTCGGATTCGGGCTGATACTGTCCCTCATCGTAGCAGCGTTCACCTACGAAATATTCAGCACGGGTGGACTGGCCAACCTCCACCCGAAGAGGATAGCGTACGCGATAGCCTACGTGCCGTACTTCCTCTGGGCCATGATCATGGCCAACCTCGACGTCGCCTACAGGGTTCTCCACCCCAGGAGACCCATAAGGCCCGGAATAGTCCACTGCAAGACCGTTCTCAAAAGCGACGTTGGCAAGCTCGCCCTCGCGAACTCGATAACCCTCACCCCGGGAACCATAACCCTCGACGTCGACGACGAGAACTATTTCATACACTGGATATGGGTTCCCGACGAGGCCATGACCGAGGAGGAAGGGGAGCACGTTAAGGCCGCCTCAGCGAACATAACCCAGCCCTTTGAAAAGTTCCTGAAGGTGATCTTCGGATGATAGGGATAAACGTTTATCTCGCCCTCATAGCAATAGCGACCCTCCTCAGCATGTACAGGGTCTTCAGGGGGCCGACGACGGTCGACAGGCTCGTCGCGGTCGACATCATGACCACCATAACAGCGGGACTCATGGTGCTCTTCGCGCTCTACTACGAGAGGATGATATTCCTCGACGTCGCGCTCGTCTACGCGATACTCGCCTTCGGAGGAGTCATAGCCTTTGCGAGGTACATGGAGGGAGGCCTATGAACGCGCTCACTGCTCTCGGCGAAGTGCTCGTCCTCATAGGAACGTTCTTCTACTTCCTCTCGGCCCTGGGTCTCATCAGAATGCCGGACGTCTACAACAGGATGCAGACCTCCACCAAGAGCGCGACCCTCGGGTCGCTCGGCGTCATAATAGGCGTGGGAATATGGGCCCTCGGCACCGACTTCGGAAGCGCCGCCTGGCTCACCAAGACGGTAGTCATCGCGGTCTTCCTCCTGCTGACCAACCCGATAAGCGCCCACGCACTCATAAGGGCGGCATACAAGAGCGGCATCCCGCTCTGGGAGGGCAGTGTAATGGACAAGTACCGCGAGCACATCGAGGCCAAGGCTAAGGCCCTCGAAGCCGCTGAGAGTGAAACCCCCGAGGAGGGTGGTGAGGAATGAACTGCATGGCATGCATTGAGTATATCATCATCGGAACAATGATAATCTCCGCAATACTTGCCGTTGAGTGGAGGGACCTCCTGGCGGCAACCGTTGGAATGGCCGCTGTGAGCCTCTTCGCCTCGCTGTTGTTCTTCATGCTCCAGGCGCCGGACGTGGCAATGACGGAGGCGGCAATAGGCGCGGCCCTCAGCGGTGCGATATTCATCTTCGCCATCAAGAGGACCCAGCGCTTTGAGACGGAAGAGGAAGAGAAGCCCGGCTGGTGGGTGAGGTGGTGAAAATGCTCAAGCGCGCACTCGCAATAATAACCCTGCTTATCATCGGCTACTGGCTCGCCCAGGGGCTCGCTGGAGTCCCGTTCGGCGAGGACAGGATGCTCGTCGCCCAGTACTACCTCGACCACGTCAAGGAGCAGACTGGCGCCGTCAACACCGTAACTGCCGTCGTCGTGAACTATCGTGGGTTCGATACCCTCGGTGAGGTTACCGTGCTGTTCATAGCCTCAACCGGCGTCGGTGCCCTCCTCTGGAGGAAGAAGAGGGAGAGGACGGCCAAGACCGAGGGTTCCATAGTTCTCACGACCGGAACCAGACTCCTGGCCCCGTTCATCATGCTTTTCGGTGCCTACATATTCATCCACGGACACCTCACCCCGGGTGGAGGTTTCCCCGGTGGAGCCACCATAGCGACTGCCTTCCTGCTGCTCTACATGGCCTTCACCGTCTATGAGATACCGCACAAGACCTTTGAGAAGGTCGAGGGAGCGGTCGGAATGGCCTACGTGCTCGTCGGCCTCATCGGCCTGGCAATAGGCGGCTACTTCCTCTACGACTGGATATGGCAGGACTGGGGCTTTGGCGTTGACAACGTCGGCAGGCTCCTCAGCGGAGGCTTCATACCTGTAATCTACACCATCATCGGCCTCAAGGTCGGCACCGAGCTTAGCGGAATCATCGACAACATGCTCAAGGAGGAGGTGAGCGAATGATATCAGCGTACTACTTCGGTGCCATCTCGCTCATACTCATAGGGCTCTACGCGATCCTCGTCAAGAAAAACGTGCTTAAGATGCTCATAGGCCTCAGCATAATGGAGACAGGCGTCAACCTTCTCCTCGTGAGCGTCGGCTACATCTCCGGAAGGAGCGCCCCGATACTTAGCGAGGGGATAGGCCCGAACCAGGCCGTTGACCCGATACCGCAGGCGCTGGTTCTCACTGCAATAGTCATAGGCGTTGCCACCACAGCCATGGCCCTTAGCGTCGCTATGATAATCTACGAGAAGTACGGAACCCTTAACGTTGAGGAGATAAGGAGGTTGAGAGGATGAACGGGCAGTACGCTTCGCTCCTCATAGCTTTGCCGCTCATCAGCGCCTTCTTCGTCCCCCTGATAAAGGGGCTCGGTAAGAAGGCCGTCAAGTACTACCTGGTGCTCATAACAGCCCTCCAGACCGGGATAGCCGCCTGGGTCTTCCAGGAGGTCTACACCACGGGCAAGCCGATAATCGTCATGGCCGGTGCCTGGAGGCCGCCCGTTGGAATCAACCTCTACATCGGCCACTTCGCGGCGCTCTTCGTGCTCATCGTCGCGGTCGTCAGCTTCCTCATGGCCGTCTTCAGCATCAGGGCAATCAGCGTCGACCCGATAGACAAGTACGCTATGCTGTTCCTCCTGGTGATGCTCGGAGCTACCGGAATGATAGCCACCGGGGACATCTTCAACCTCTTCGTCTTCATGGAGATAACCGCCATAAGCGCCTACGCACTCACCGCATACAACAAGACCGGGGAAGCCGCCGAGGCCTCGATAAAGTACATAATCCTCGGTGGAATAGGCTCCAGCTTCTTCCTCATCGGCATAGCCCTCATCTACGGCTCCCTCGGAACCCTCAACATGGCCCAGATAGCCCAGCTCGCCGGTGGAATGGACGCCACCGTTGCCCAGGTTGGCCTCGCTCTAATAGTCTTCGGCCTCGCCGTTGAGGCGGAGCTCTTCCCGCTCAACGCCTGGGCACCCGATGCCTACCAGGCCGCACCGCACCCGATAACGGCAATGTTCTCGGCCTTCGTCGTCAAGGCCGGCCTCTACGCCCTTGCAAGGATACTCTACCTCATGCAGGCAGTTTCGAGCTGGCACAGCGTCCTCAAGCTCCTCATCATAATGGCAACCCTCACCGTCTTCGTCGCCGAGTTCGCGGCGCTCAGGCAGAAGAACGTCAAGAGGATGATAGCCTACTCCAGTATCGCCCAGATAGGTCTCATAGGCCTCGCCTTCGCCCTCGGAACCCAGAGCGGCGTCGATGCTGGAGTCTTCCACATGGTCAACCATGCCATAGTCAAGGCCCTCCTGTTCCTCGCGGTTGGTCACGTTGCAGTTAGCCTTGGCGGGGCGGAGATGGAGAAGTTCGAGGGTCTCGGAAAGAGGATGCCCCTGACGGCGTTCGCAATAACCGTTGGCGCCATAGCCGCCGTCGGAATACCGCTGTTCAACGTGTTCTGGAGCAAGCTCAGGATCCTGCTGGCCACGCTCGGAGCCGGCTACTCGTGGGCCGCTGCGGTAGTGCTCATAGCGAGCGTCGTGGAGGCGGTCTATTACTTCAGGCTGATACACACGATGTGGTTCGCAGGGGAGGGCGAGAGGATAAGCGAGGGACTGGCGGTAAGCCTCATGCTGCTCTTCCTCGCGGCCCTCGTGATAGTCATCGGCGTCTACCCGGACTACGCCTGGAGCATCGCCCAGAAGGCAGGGAACGACATCTTCAACGTGGCTGACTACATCAAGAACGTTCCATTGATGGGGGTGGGAGCATGATTAACGAGCTCATGATAATACTCTTCGCGCCCCTCATAGCGGGCGTCGTGGCCTGGGCGCTCGACATCAAGGGGATTAGGGAGGCCATTGGAATAATCGGTGCCGCGATACCGCTGGCGTACCTCGTCAAGCTCTATCCCACGATCATAGAGAACCCCATAGACTACTCGATAACCGTCAGCGGGTTCACCCTCCAGTTCCAGCTCAACACCATGAGCTGGTACTTCGCGGCCGTCGCTTCCCTCGTCGGCCTCGCGATGGCCTTCGGAATGGCCGTCACCTCAAGGGAGAGCTACGACTGGCTCTTCGCCCTCATGAGCTTCACGGGGGTCCTCGGTGTCTTCCTGAGCCAGGACTTCGTGGGCTTCTTCCTGCTCTGGGAGCTCATGACCTTCGCGAGCTTCATGATGGTGCTCAGGAGGAACAGGCACGAGTCTCTGAAGTACTTCGTGCTCAGCGTCATCGGCGCCTACGCCATGCTCATAGCCATCGGAATGCTCTACGCCAAGACCGGTGCCCTTGACTTCGCATCCATCCGGCAGGTGCTATACATGGACGCCGCGATGGGAACCATAACCACGAGGGAAACGGCGATAATATTCGGCCTCTTCCTGACCGCGTTCGGCGTTAAGGCCGGGGCCGTTCCGCTCCACGTCTGGGCGCCGGGAGCTTACAGCGAGACCGACCAGAGCTACACCGCCTTCTTCAGCGGCGCGCTGAGCAAGGCGGGAGCCTACGGTTTCCTCCTGCTCTATATCCTCATGGGCTACAAGCTCTACGCGGCCTTCGGAACCTTCCACAACCACCTGACCTTCGCCTACATAATAGCCTGGATAGGCGCGATAACTGTCGTCGTCGCGAGCTTCCTCGCCGTGCTCCAGGAGGACATAAGGAAGCTCTTCGCCTACTCCTCCGTTGGTCAGGTCGGCTACATACTGCTCGCCTTCGGCCTCGGAAGCACCCTGGGATTCGCGGGTGGTCTCTTCCACGTCCTCAGCCACGCGATATTCAAGGGCCTCTTCTGGCTCGTCACGGCGGCGATAATACTCCAGACCGGCAAGACCCAGTTCAAGGACATGGGAGGCCTCGCGGAGAAAATGCCATTCACCTTCGCCATGGGCCTCATAGCGGTGCTCAGCCTCGCTGGAATTCCGCCAATGGCGGGCTTTGCCAGCAAGTGGCTCATCTACGAAGCTGCCATAAGCGCACACATGCCCCTCGTTGCAGGTGCGATATTCCTCGGAAGTGCCCTGGCCTTTGCATACGTGGTGAGGTTCCTCTACGCAGTCTGGTTCGGCCAGAGGCCGAGCGACCTTGAGGACGTCAAGGAGGCACCGCTCCCGCTCCTCATAGCCATGGCCCTGCTGGCGATACCGAACCTCGTCTTCGGTGTTGCTCCCGGACTCGTCACCCAGTACATCAACAAGATACTCGGAGGAGAGGTCGTTGGCGGCGACTACTACAAGCTGGTTACCCCGACCGGAACCTACAACGCCCTGCTGGTCACCATAGCCCTGGTTATCGGCCTCGCCATAGCGGGACTCGTCTACATTTACGGCGCCAAGACCAGGAAGATACCTGTCACCAACACGTACCAGTCAGGCAACCCGGTGACCGAGGAGTTCAACCTCAGCATAAGGAGGAACTTCTACAAACCGCTCGCTGAAGCTTTGGAGTTCTGGCTCAAGTACAGCTGGGACAGGTTCTACGAGCGCGTTGCCGGAATGGCGGAGGACTTCGCAGACTCACTCAGGCAGGCGTTCTACAACGGCAACGTCCAGAGCTACTCCTGGTATCTGGCAATAGTGCTGCTCATCCTAGCTCTGTGGGGGGTGTTGTGAATGATCGACTGGAAGCTCGTCCTTGAGGTCATTGGAATACTGATATACGCCACGTTCATGGGGTTCATCTTCATGGGTATCGAGAGGAAGGCAATGGCGAGGATACAGCGCAGGGTGGGCCCGCCCATCTACCAGCCCATCATCGACACCCTTAAGCTCCTCGGCAAGAAGGAGAGCGTCAGCCACGGCTTCATCTACGACTTTGGGCCAGTGTTCGCGATGGGAGCGAGCATAGCGGCGCTCCTCTTCATCCCCATAGCTAACTTCCAGCTATTCAGCAGCAACGCAGACCTCATCGTGGTTGCCTATCTCCTTGAGATACCCATGCTCGGCATAATGCTCGGTGCCATGAGCTCTGGCAACCCGTACTCGGCACTCGGTGTCCAGCGTGGTCTGCTCACCATGGTGGCCATGCAGCTTCCCTACGGCCTGGCCCTCATAGCCCTCATCCAGCACTGGGGAACCTTCAAGCTGAGCGAGATCGTTGCACTCCAGCAGACCCAGGGATGGAGCATACTCGTCCCGGCCCTGTTCGTAGCCATGATAGTCTTTGACATAGTCTTCCAGGCGATGCTCGGCCTCGAGCCCTTCGACATAGTTTCGGCCCCGGCGGAAATCTCGATGGGTCCGATGGTCGAGTACGGCGGAAAGCACGCGGCGCTACTCTTCACCCAGCACGCAATACAGCTCTTCGCCGAGACGGCGTTCTTCGCCGTGCTCTTCCTCGGAGGGGCCAGCAACCTCCTGGAGCTGCTCATCAAGCAGATAGCGGTGCTCTTCATAGCGATATTCGTGGCCAGCATCTACCCGAGGTTCACCATCGACCAGGCGGCCAAGTTCTTCTGGAAGTGGCCGACCATACTCGGAATAATAGCCGTGCTCCTGACGGTGTGAGGTGGTGTGGATGAGCGAGATGAAGGAAATGAGAAATGAGAACGACGGTGTCATAAGCTATGAACTTCAGGAGTTCAAGCTCTTCGAGCCCCTGTTCAAGTGGGCGAGGAAGAAGAGCCTCTGGATAGTGGCGTTCTGTACCGGATGCGGCGGTATCGAGATGCCGCCGCTCGCCACTGCCAGGTACGACTTCGAGCGATTCGGAATAATGCCCAACCCGGCACCGAGGATGGGTGACCTGTTCCTTATCACGGGCTACGTAACGCCAAAGACCCTCAAGAGGATAATCATAACCTACGAGATGATGCAGGACCCCAAGTACATCCTCGCCCACGGGTCATGCCCGATCAACGGCGGCGTCTACTGGGACTCCTACAACGTCGTCAAGCAACTCGACAAATACATACCCATAGATGTGGCCATAGCCGGCTGTATGCCGAGGGCTGAAGCGGTTATGGACGGTATAATGGAGATAATGCGCAAGATCGAGGACGGAACGGCCGACGGCTGGAAGCGCTATAGGGAGAACTACGAGTACTACAGGAAGAACCAGGACGAGCTTTTCGGTGAAGGATGGCGCGAGAAGGACGCCAGGAGGTGGCTGGCATGGATATGAACGAGAAGAAGGTTGAGGAGAAGGTCGAGAACGCTCAACCGGTCGAGGAGACCAGGCCCGAGCTCCCGGACACCAAGGAGGGGAGGCTCGTCAGAGAAATCGTCGAGAAGGCACCCTACGCCGAAGGAAGCGTCAGGCGCGAGAGGCGCGTCGAGTTCAGGGTTCCCGCCGAGAGGATACACGAGTTCCTCGAGCTCGCGAGCGAGAAGTTCGAAATGCTCATGCAGATAAGCACCGTTGACTGGCTCAAGGAGAAGGAGTTCGAACTCGTTTACCAGCTCTGGAGCGTCAGCGAGGGAATCCACGCCTTCGTGAGAACGAGGATACCGAGGGACGATGCAAAGCTCCCGACGGTCATGGACATCTGGCCGGTCGCGGAGACCTACGAGAGAGAGGCACACGAGTTCTTCGGAATCATCTTCGAGGGCAACCCGAGGCTCGGACCCTTCATTCTCGAGCCGAGGGAGTACGAGAAGCACCCGCTCAGGAAGGACTTCAACACGATCGGCTATGTCAAGGTGATCTACGGAGAGGACTTCGACAGGTACGATGAGAGTAAGACGAACTATGTGATATGAGGTGATGATCATGACTAACATCGAAGTCCCGAAGGAATTGAGGGAAGAGGCAAAGCAGCACGACATGTACCTCCACCCCATAGACAAGGACACCTATGAGTTGTTCTTCGGCCCACAGCACATGGCCACCGAGAACTTCAGCATAATCCTCAAAATGGACGGTAACAGGATAGAAAGGGCGATAGTCAACCCCGGCTTCCTGCACCGTGGCTTCGAGAAGCTCGCCGAGCAGAGGCCCTACTTCACCAACATCGCGTTAATCCTCCGTATCTGTGTTCCGGAGAGCGACGTGCCGGAGAACATATACTCAATGGCCGTTGATGAGATAGTGGGCTGGGAGGTTCCCGAGAGGGCCCAGTGGATAAGGACGGTAGTCCTCGAGATGGCCAGGATGAGCGCATGGATGTTCTGGATCATGGGCTTTGGAAACGAGATAGGCCTCTACACTGCCGGCCAGTGGGCTGCAGCCTACCGTGAGAGGTTCATGCGCCTCTTCGAAGAACTCACCGGAGGAAGGGTTTACCACATCTACACCGTGCCCGGAGGAGTCAGGAGGGACATACCGGGCGACAAGTGGCTCCGCCAGCTCAGGGACACCGTCGAGTACCTCAAGGGCAAGATGAAGGACTTCGACGAGATACTCTTTGACAACTACATAATGTTCGAGAGGACTGAGGGCGTCGGTGTGATGGACAGGAAGTTCGCCCTCAAGCATGCGGTAACCGGTCCGAACCTCCGCGCCACGGGTGTCCCCTACGATGTCAGGAAGGACGACCCGTATCTCTACTACCCCGAACTCGAGTTCGAGGTTCCGGTGCTCAAGGAGGGCGACAGCCTGGCCAGGGTCCTCGTCAGGAGGTACGAGATGGAGCAGGACCTCTACATTCTCGAGCAGCTCCTCGACATGGGTCCGCCGAGCGGACCGTACATGGTCAAGGACGCCCGCCTGAAGGCCCTCCCGAGGTTCAAGCCGCCGAAGGGAGACGCCTACGCGCACGTCGAGAGCACCAAGGGAGACTTCGGAGTTTACGTCGTCAGCGACGGAACCCACAAGCCGTACAGGGCCCACTTCCGCGGGCCGAGCCAGAGCCACGGCGTCACGGTGCTCGAAGAACTGCTCAAGGGAGCGCGCCTTGCGGACGTCCCGGTCATACTGAAGACCCTCGACAACTGCCCGCCGGACATAGACAGGTGATGAAAATGAAGAGCGTTGAGAAACCAAGGGTTAGGGTCGTGGGAGAGGAAAAGGTCAAGCTCAAGAAGTCATTCGTCAAGCCCTGGATGGGCATCAAGTACCTCTTCAAGAAGCCGGTCACGATAAAGATACCCTTCGAGAAGATAGAGCCGGCACCGAAGTACAGGGGATTCCACACGCTGAACTGGAAGACCTGCGTCGGCTGTAACTTCTGCGGCCAGATATGTCCCGCCAGGGCCATAGAGATGACCTGGATAGAAGTGGACGGCAAGATGGAGAAGAGGCCACACCCGAAGGTCGACTACGGCAGGTGCACCTTCTGCCAGTTCTGCGTCGACGTATGTCCGACGGGAGCGCTGGGCTTCACCGAGAACTTCTACCTCACCACAGGCGGCCTCGAGGAGGACCTCGAGCTCTACGACTGGGTTCCGATACACCCGGACAAAGTCAGGGAGCTCAACGAGATGTTCGGCGACTACCGCTTCCCGGTCGAGAGGATAGAGAAGAAGGAGGACGGAACCCACATCTACCACCTCCGCGACGGCTCGACCATTGAGTTCAAGATACTCGGCTACGGCCTGAGGCCCCCCGCGGCCGCCAGACCCAAGCCCGCAGCAAAGCCAGCGGCGAAACCTGCCGCAAAGCCGGCGGAGAAGAAAGAGGCTCCGAAACCCGAGGCAAAGGCAGAGAAGCCCGCTGAAAAGCCGGCCGAGAAGAAGGAGTGAGCCTTTTCCTTTCTTTCAATCCCTTAGCTTTTCTGAAACTCCGCGTCGAGAAGTTCGACAAGGTCGCAACCTGGACGAAATGGGGGGCGATAACGCTCATAATCCTCGTCGGGGCGGTGCTCCTGCTCGTTGCCGCAATATACCAGATAATAGCCTTCGCGAACCTCCCGGAGGAGCTGGAACCCAGGGGGAAGGCAATATCCAGCCCAATAGCCTGACCTTCTTCCCACCTTTTTAGGTAAAGCTTTTTAGGATTCGGGTGAATTTTTTTACGGTGGTCGACTTGACCGTGAACGTGAGGAGCGAAAAGAACCTCGGGATGTGAGGCTCGATATTGGCCCTCCTCGGGGGGTTCGTGCCCTACATCGGGAGTGTGCTGGCTTTAGTCGGGCTGATACTCGTTCTGGTGGCACTCCACGGGATAGGCAACGCTGTCGGTGACGACAGGCCTTTCAAGAACTACCTGTACGCCATTGTGGCCGCCATCGCGATGGTGATACTGTTCATAGCGGTCTTCTTCACCATGTTCCTGTCGCTGACGCCGGTAGCCCACGAGGAATTCCAGGTCGAGGAGGTTCACACCGTAGGCCCCGGGGAGACAGTCATAACCCACCACATCGAGGACTCGATGCCATCCCTCGTGGTAGGCTCCATCTTCCTTGTCTTTATTGTGGTGGTCATAGCGGCCGCTATCGGGGCGTACTTCGAGATGAGGGCATGGAGGGCAATGTACGAGATAACCGGGACGAAGTCCTTCGACGACGCCGCCAACTGGTTCAAATGGGGTGCCATAACCGCGATAGTGATCATCGGCTTCCTCCTTATGTTCATAGCGAGGATATTCGTCATCCTCG
>Ga0256838_1000890_pt1 | contig 15492 bp, 16 predicted proteins | sample 4571419metaG_FD_185978 | JGI IMG/M metagenome (GOLD analysis project Ga0256838, IMG submission 185978) | Hydrothermal vent microbial communities from Guaymas Basin, Mexico - 4571-419 | ecosystem: Environmental > Aquatic > Marine > Hydrothermal vents | place: Mexico: Guaymas Basin | collected...
TGGTAACTTTTCTAATATCTCTAGGGTCATCTCTATATCAATGAGTTCTTTTATTTCTATTTTCATAGCTTATTTTAAACATATTTATTCTTTGTTATTGCTTAGAATTGTATGAAAATGACCTACATTATATAGGCTTTTTTTACCTAGAAAATAGCTTTTATCTCGCATACTTTTTGCCTTTGGATTACGGATTTTCTTTAATTCCATATCAATATATTCTATCTCCTCTAGCATACCTAAAGAAGCTACGGTCGAACTACGCATCATTGGGGCATGATGCAAAAAAAGATAAAACCCATTTTCATACAAACCCAAGCGTATGGATGCAGCGATAGAATAAGTTGTCAGTACGGCATCTTCTTTGCTAATAGCTCTAATACTCCCAAAATATTCTTTTGTCCATAACAGAGGATTATGGGCAGGACTAAAGGCATCTTGATAGATAATGTCTATTTTTTCTTTTATCTTAGGAATACTCTCTCTTGCATCACCTAAAAGGATCTCTATTTTACATTGGCTATCTTCATAAAATAAATTTTTGCTAATCGCTTGAATAATAGGCTTCAAAAAATAAAATTCAGGAGGAAAAGAAAACGTATCTAAAGAGCGTACAAGATGTTCATCAAATTCAGGAGAAATAATATGTATTTTGGTGGAGAGTTGCTGCGTTTTAAGATAATAGAGTGTGGCAAAAGTATTGTATCCTAGACCAAAACAAATATCTAAAATTACAAGATTTTTTTTATCCTTCTTAAAAGAGAAGGCAGGTTTTACATGTTTTTCTAAACTTTCATGCAATGCCCCATCTTTGGTTGAGTGATAGGGTTCGTTAAAATCATGTGAAAACAGCGTATACGTGCCATCTTCACAGAGAATAATTTCTTTTTTAGGGCCTAGTGCTTGACTATCCATCAAACGTGGTTAAAATGCCATTTCGTCTAATTCACGAAATCTAAAAGCAGCAATCAATTCGTCTATTTGCTTCTCTTGGCGACTGACTAAACAAAAAATCCCCTCATTGATAAAATCTAATGCGTCTTCATCATGATTATCTAAAATAACATGTTCTATAAAATCAGCATCTGTATTTTTCCAATCATCATAAAATGTGGGTTCAATCGTATCAGAATCTATATTGACTAATGCCCATTTTTTGACATTTTTAAGTGTACAAACAGTAGATTCTAAACCATTTTCTTTTTCTACTGGGATAATAATAAGCATTATTTATTGGCTTGTTTGAGTTGTTTTTTAGACATTTTCAATGCTTTATTACTCATTTTACCAATCCCTTTATCTAGTACTTTTGTTGCAATAGATTTAGCATCATCAAGTGAATGCATTTTATACGTACCACATTGATATAGATTTAATTCAGGAATCTTTTTTTCAGATTTTACATTGAGTACATCTTTCATCGATTCTTTCCATGCTTTTGCTACTTTTTTGGCTTTAGGACTACCTAGAAGTGACATATAAAAACCTGTACGACATCCCATAGGTGAGAGGTCTATAATTTCTACATTTTTATCGTTTAAGTGTTCTCTCATAAATCCTGCAAATAAGTGTTCTAATGTATGAATCCCTTTAGCAGATAAAATATCTTCATTTGGCACACAAAATCGTAAATCAAAAACTGTAATATCATCTCCACTTGGTGTACTCATTGTCTTTGCTACCCTCACTGCCGGAGCTATCATCTTTGTATGGTCTACCGTAAAACTGTCTAATAATGGCATAATACTTTCCTTATAATTTTTTAGATTATAACAAAATAAATGTGTAGGAAATAGGAAATAGAGGAATAGTGCAAAAAAAGTTATAAAAGGTGTATATTTAGACTTGACCTAATGGTATATATCCATTCGGTCAAGGTAGTGTGAAGAGCAAAGAGATTAAACTCTTGCTTCTTCACGTCTTTGTAATCTGGCCCAATCTGTATCAATATCAGATTGGATTTTTTCGATAATATGTTTATATTCTGGTTTGAACAAGTGTTTATAACGTCCTTGCGCACCTAAATAGTCTTCTACAGGAAGTATATTTTTAGGTCTGTAAAGGATATTGAGTTCATGACCATCAACGATTTCATACATTGGGAACATCAATGAATCTGTTGCCAAGTCTGTAATCTCAATCGTATCTTTTGGTTCAAATTTCCACTCTGTACAACAAGGAGATACTGTGTTAATAAAACATGGACCTTCTGTTTCTAGTGCTTTTTGGAAACCTTTTGCCATCATTTTCCATTTATTTGGAGAAAGTTGTGCTACATAAGGAGAACCATGTGCTGCCATAATAGAAACAATATCTTTTTTCTTCTCTTTTTTACCATAAGAATGTGTTCCTGCTACCGATGTTGAAGTCGTTGCTCCAATAGGCGTTGCTGATGAACGTTGTCCTCCTGTATTTGCATAGTTTTCGTTATCTAAACAAATATACGTAAAGTCATGCTGTCTCTCAAATGCACCTGAAAGCCATTGGAAACCAATATCAAAAGTACTTCCATCTCCACCAAAGGCTACAAATTTTACAGCAGCATCATTGTCTTTGAGTGTACCTTTTTTCTTTCTTACTTTATGCATGACCTGAGACGCAGAAACAGATGTCGCTGCATTCTCAAATCCAATATGAATCCATGAAGTATCCCATGAAGTAAATGGATATACAGCCGTAGAGACCTCTAAACATCCTGTATTTGCAGAAATAACAAGATTGTCATCTGTACAGTTCATCAGTTCTCTAACAATCATAGAATGAGCACAACCAGGACAAAGCGTATGTGCACCTTCGAATCTATCATTATTTGTAGAAAATTCTTTTAAGTTTTTAATTGATGTAATTGCCATCTTAGCTCCTATCTGTCTTAAAGAAACTCAATTTTGGTCCTCTAAGATTTGTAAATTGTTGTATATCTGTTGTAATATATCCAGCATCTGCATTTGCTTGTTGTTCTTTAAAAATTTCTTTTAGATTTTCAATAGAAATATCTCTTCCACCCAAACCATAAATATAATTGGTTACCAAAGGTCTTGATTGTGAAGTCATCATAGCTGCTGCTACTTCATTATAAAATGCACCCATTGCTCCACCTGGAGATGAACGGTCAGTGACTGCGATTGATTTACAGTTTTCTAATACTGTTCTAAGTTCTTCATAAGGGAAAGGTCTAAAACATCTAATCGCAACAACACCTGCTTTAACACCTTCAGCTCTCATCTCTTTTGCAGCAACTCTTGCTGATTCTACTGTAGTACCAAGACCGATAACACAGACATCTGCATCTTCCATATCGTAGCTTTCTATTCTTTTGTATTCTCTACCAGAAAGCTCTTTAAATTCAGCAAATATAGCATCAATCACTGGTACTGAATCAATAATAGCTTTGTGTTGTTTTGCTTTATGTTCAAAGTGCCAATCTTCTTCTGTTTGAGCACCATACGTCACTGGTTTTGAAAAATCTAGCATATCATCAATAGGGTCAATTACACCTACAAATTTGGCTGCTACTTCATTGGATAATGGGTAAACATTTTGTGCTGTATGAGAGGTAATAAATCCATCTTGATGAATCATCGTAGGAAGTCTTACGTCATGATGCTCAGCCACTCTAAATGCCATTAATGCTAAATCATACGCTTCTTGTGCATTAAATGCTGCAAATTGAATCCATCCTGAATCACGTCCAAGATACATATCAGCGTGATCACCACGGACATTAAGAGGTGCGGCCAAAGCACGGTTGACTACATTTAGTATGATAGGAAGTCTCATTCCTGATGCTTGATAAAGCACTTCTACCATCAAAGCAAAACCTTGTGAAGAAGTTGCTGTTGCAACACGTCCACCAGAAGCTGAAGCTCCAATACATCCTGACATTGCAGCATGCTCAGACTCAACCATGATAAACTCACCGTCAATATATCCATTTCCAACATAAGAACCATAGTTCTCAACAATTGGAGTCGAAGGTGTAATAGGATATGCAACAACCACATCTACATCTGCTTGTCTTAGTGCTTGAGATGCAGCATAATTACCGTCCCAAACTTCTCTTTTGTTTACTTCAAATTCTACTGCCATATTAGACCCTTATTTCTTTTCTTTTTTCTTTTTTTCTGGCCATGAAGCAAGTGCCTCACCAACATCTGCATATTCACTAAACATCAAGAGTGATTTTGGATTTGTAGGACATACTTCCACACAAATCTCACACCCTTTACAATGGTCATAGTCAATACCTAACATCTGTTTATCTCTTGATAAAATAGATGAATCTGGACACCATACCCAACAATTTTGACAATCAATACAGACATCAATATTGAAAACAGGCTTCAACACTCTCCATGAAGCTACTGTTGCTGTATATGAATTGTATCCTGAGTATGATCTCTCTTCTGCTTTTTGAAATGCAACATTTGAAGCGTCGCCATCAAAAGAAGGAAGAACAGAGCCTTGTGTGACTTCATCCCAACCTAAGAGGTCGAAACCTCCCTCTAATTGACTAAGTCCTCTATTTGCATTTGCTTTTAATTTTAAATCTTGTTGTTCTACTGCCATAATTAGCTTCTCCTAGTTAACTTCATTGTATGCTCTGGTAATTGCTTCCATGTTAGCATCAATAATTTTTTGTGGGAACTTTTTAAGTACTCTTTTCATATTTTCCAAGAAATAGTCTAGTTCAAACATACCTGAAATTTTGACAAATGCACCAAGCATAGGTGAATTTGGCATAGATCGTTTAATAGTATCAAGAGAAATTTGTACACAATCGACTACATATACTCTATCTTCTTTTCCATGTAAAGCAGGAATACCTGCAATCAAGTCTGCTTTTGAAAGGTGTGTTGTAATGATATACTTTGTTTCAGGCTTTTCATTGACTTCAATATTGTCAGAAAATGCCAATGCAGGATCTATTACCAATACATAATCAGGGTTCATAAATTTTGCATGATTAAAAATTTGTTCATCTGAAATTCTATTATATGCTCTTAATGCTGCCCCTCTTTTTGCAGAACCATACAAAGCAAACGCTTGTACTTCCTTACCTGTCGTTGCAACAACATCCCCTAGCCCTTTGGCACCAGATACGGCACCTTGACCAGCACGGCTGTGCCATCTAATTTCTGTCATAAATATCTCCTAAATTAAATATATAAAACTCACTATAATAAATAAAGACCATATCTTTATGTAATGTAGTAAGTTCTATAATAGTATTTTTCCTATTGTAATGCCCTCACTCTTAAAGGGTGTTTAAATTATAATATTTTTAATACTATGCTATTTCTTTGCTATAAATTGTATCGCTTCTAATGTATTTTGATAGACATTATCACTACATTCTCTTAGACTCTTTAGCGTTCCATATCCACAAGAAACACCAATAGAACCCACTTTTGCTGATTTTGCTGCGTACATATCCATACATGTATCCCCAATCATCCAAATTTCACCTGTATCATTTGGTAACTTTTCCAATGCTTTTAGTATGGGTTGGGGATGTGGTTTAGGGTATGTCACATCTTCTCTTCCTATCAGAACTTCAAAATAAGACATAAGCCCCATATCTTCAAGTAACTCTATAGAATATTTAGCCGTTTTAGTTGTCACTACACCTAATGTAGCAAATATTGATGCCAACTCTATCGCTTTTTTGGCATGAGGTAGCAATGTTGTTTTAGCGAGAAATATCGTACGGTAGTGCATTTTATACGCATCGACATACATAGAAGTCTCTTTTGAATCTACACCAAGTGCGTGAAACATTACATCAAGAGGATGTCCAATATGCGATTCAATGAGAGTATCAGCAGGGATAGACTGTCCAAAAGTCTTAAAAGCGATGCCAAAACTCTCTAGTATTGCCTCGGTGGAGTCAATAAGTGTGCCATCTAAATCAAAAAGTATTATCATATTATTTTTTTCCTTTGGGGTCTGGGTTAAACTTCAATATCGTAACAATAGGGACAACAAACCCTACTCCTATCACAATCCATAGTAAAAGACCCAAATCATCATACTGTGAAGGAGTAGTGATAATACCATTTTCCTTTATCTCTCTGCTTAGGACAAATATTTGATTGAGGTATTTACTAAAGAGTCCTGAGGCACTTAGTGCAATATTCATAAGCGATGCCATAAGTGCAAACCATGTACCCTTTTTGCCCTCAGGTGCATAAATTGCTACAAGGGTGAGCATCAATACCCCTGCGATATAGTCAAAAGGAGAAGCCAATGCAGTGTCAACTAAAGCAATAGTACGAGCATCGATACCGAAAAGTGTATGTATTTTATAATACATTGCCAAGATAGGTAAAGAAAGAACTGTCCCCATAATAGTAAGAAAGATAAGCACTTTTCCTATCGACCTATTGATAATAAATTTGGCTGAAAACCACATACCTACTAAAGCTATCCCTCCTCCTATCATAGAAAGCTTTGCAAAAAATGATTCGTCAAATTTTAATACATCAATCTCCCACCATTGTAAGGCTGGACCTACCGACGGCATTGCACGATACACAAAGATAACAATCATTGCCATTTTTATATGCTTAATCGTATCAGCATCCAAATCTTCTATCAACGTACTTAAAAGATAGAGTACCACAGCTAAAGAGACTACAAATACAATCTCTTGCGAATAAGGCACATCGTTATAGCCTAAGATGATAACAAAAAGTGCAAAAAACAGCCCTCCAAAAAGTACCTTTTTATTGAGTGGGGTTGGGGCTATAGGATTGAGACGCACAACACTCACCCCTATTACAGATAAGATAGGGATAAACAAAGAGCATTTAAAGACAGTCTCATAGCCATAAATATCGGCTAATTCTCCTCCTAACCACCCCATCAAAAAGATGGCTAATCCTAAAGAGAGCCGAGAAAGCACTTGTATAATTGCCAATTCTTTTTTAATCTCTTCAGGCGATTGCGTGGTATCTACTACTTCTGTGGTCATGGTATCAGCGACTACATCTTGCATCACAAAGCCTACTACCCCTAAAACCGAAGCAAAGATATAGACACTTTCCTTGCTATACATGGCTACCCATGAAGATTCTCCTACGATACCCATCAATAAAAAAGTACTCAAAGTCATTAATATCGCACCGATATAGACATACGCTTTACGGTTTGAACCAAAAATAGTCACAGAGTCTACCATTTGCCCAAATATCATTTTTATTGTCCATGGTACAGTAAGCCACACCCCTAAAGCAACCAAATCCTCTGCACTTAAAGACAATTCTTTCTTAATCCAAAAGGAACTAGCTATCCCTACAAAAGCACTAGAACCATAAGCAAAATAGATAAGAAGCAAAGGGATATAGCGTACCCTTATTGCACGTATTGGTGTCATGATAATATCAATCATATCGTTGGTACTCCTTAGTATTATAGATAAAATAGTAGCATATTTTCGTTAGTTTAAGTTAACTCATAGTTTTTTACTCCTAATTTTAGTAAAATAATTTGTATACTTATAGCATATATGATAAGTATATTTAATCTTTATTATTGATTTTATATTTATTTAATACTCCTTTAACGTTAAATGACTTACAATAAATAGAATAAAAAATTTAAATAATATTAAAAAGGAAAGCTATGGCACGATTAATAATTATGGGTGGGGGTGTTTCTGGACATACTACTGCTACATTTGCAAAAAAATGGCTAGGTGAAGAACATGAGGTAGTGGTAGTTACCCCGAACTCACAATGGAATTGGATACCCTCAAATATTTGGGTAGGTGTAGGACAGATGAGTAAAAAAGATGTCGTTTTTCCACTGGCACCTGTCTATGCTAAAGCAGGGATTGATTATAGACAAGCGAAAGCTGTCTCTATTCATCCAAATGGTAAAGAAGGTAGTGATGAGTCTTATATCATTATTGAATCTACTAAAGAAGGTACACAAGGTCAAACAGAAGAGTTAACGTATGATTACCTTGTTAATGCTACAGGACCAAAGCTAAACTTTGATGCCACAGAAGGTTTAGGCAATGGTAAAGGTGAGCTAGGAAACAATACAGTATCTGTTTGTACAGCAGATCACGCAGTACATGCCAATATTGAGCTCAAACAACTTTTTGAAAAAGCACGAAAAGCCAAACAAGATGGTACAGGTGAAAGACAAAAGATACTTGTAGGAACTGGGCATGGTATGTGTACATGTCAAGGGGCTGCATTTGAATATATCTTTAATATCGAACATGAAGCCAAAAAAGCTGGTGTACGTGATATGATTGACATCAAGTGGATTTCTAATGAAGCTTTTCTAGGTGACTTTGGTATGGGTGGATTACACATGAAAGTAGGAGGATATGCCGTATCTTCTAAACTTTTTGCAGAATCACTCTATGCTGAAAGAAATGTAGATTGGATTATCGGAGCACATACTTCTAAAGTAGAAGCAGGTAAAATCGAATATGAACTTCTTGATGGGACGATGCATGAAGAGACATTTGACTTTGCTATGCTTATCCCTCCTTTTGCTGGTGTAGGTCTCAAAGGCTATGACAAAGATGGTTCAGATATTTCTGATACACTTTTTGCTCCTAATGGATTTATGAAAGTAGATGCCAAATATGATGCAGGTGCGTATGAAAATTGGAAAGCTTCAGATTGGCCAGAAACATATCAAAACCCAACATTTGATAATATCTTTGCAGCAGGGATTGCTTTTGCTCCTCCTCATCTCATCTCTAAGCCTATGAGTTCTCCAAATGGTACACCTATTAACCCTACTCCACCTAGGACAGGTATGCCAGCAGGTATCATTGGTAAAGCTGTGGCACACTCTGTTTGTGACATGATTAAAAAAGGTAAAGAAAATGCTCACCTACATAAAGCATCTATGGCTGATATGGGTGCTGCGTGTGTAGCCTCAGCAGGAAAAGGTATCTTCGATGGTACAGCTGCTGCGATGACTGTTTACCCAGTAGTCCCTGACTTTGAAAAGTACCCAGGTACAGGTAGAGATACCGATTATACCTTTGGAGAAATAGGTCTAGCAGGACATTGGATAAAACATATCTTGCATCACATGTTTATCTACAAAGCAAAACTCAAGCCAGGTTGGACACTTATCCCTGAATAAGCCAATCTTTGCTCTATGAATACTATAATTAAAAGGAAGTACTATGAAACAAGAAGAAGTAAACTTTGGAAAAAGTGATCAATTTAACTTAACCATGATTCCAGGGTCTTTTGCGAGAAGAATGAGAACATGTCTTATTTGGCAATTTTTTAGATTTACAGTGATTAACATTAAAATGCTTATCGTTGTGAGTAAAAGTCATTAAAGTTACCTCTCTTAGCCTTGGCTAAGAGAGCTATATCTACATCTAAATAACAAGCATTTACATTATTTTTATTTTAGATAAAAATAATATAAACGTTTCAAAGAGAAAATATGATTAAAACAATTACCCAATACCCAACACAAACAGGCTTTGACTTTGGTGGGACTGTACGCCATTTTGATGATACACTTGATACCTTGATTAAAGACATCAAAGATACAATAGAAGCCAATGATATAGAAGGATTGTCTGCTTTTCAGATAGGGTCGCCTCTCAATGTCATCGTCATCAAATATGAAGGTCAATATCTTGAATTTATCAATCCTAGTATCTTTGTCAAAGAAGGAGAGATACATCCTACTGAAAGTACAGCATACTACCCAAATCTAACAGCCATAACCTCAAGAGCTAAATATATAAAAGTCGTGTATGAAGACAGCAACGGCGTTCAACAATTCTTTACAGCAGAAGATGATTTAGCCGTACTCATACAAAGAAAAAATGATTATCTCATGGGTTCTACTTTTATCAGTAGACTCAGCACAGAAGAGAAAAAGATATTTGAAAAGAAACTTCAAGGAGTATCAAGTGATGCTATGAGTTGTACCCTATCTCCTTTTTCAGATAAGATTCTTACTGCGATTAAATATAGTTTACTTTTAGGTGCTATTGCCCTACCCTTGATACTAAAGCAAAGCTTTATCCCCTCACTTCAAATGTTTGAAACCTATCTCATGTGGATGATAATAGGACTGATAAGTATTTATTTTGTACGTGCTATGTACGAAGGAAAGCGTTGTGGGGTCTGTCAACTAGGTAATGTCGCTGCCATGACTCTCATCAAAAGTCTACATTTAGGGGTACTTTACGCGATAAATACTTGGCTTCTCTTTTAAAAAAGAAGCGAAGTTTTATACTTTCATTTTTGTACCTTATATTCTAAGTTTGAAGCAAACATAAGCTCTTTAAATGTTTTACCGAGGGCTTCACTTTTGAAATCTTTGGCAACCAACTCTTTTTGAAAGCGTATATAATCTCCTACTTTTACTTCTGAATGTGTCACAGCTATCCAAAATGTAAGTTCTGTTTTTTCTTTTACTTCTATAAAGGTGTATGCTCCTCCTTGTCTTAGTGCAACTACTGTACCTTGATAATAAAGGTTTTGTGCCTCTGCAAAGAGTAGTGTAGATAAAAGTAGTACTTTTAGTATCCATAGTTTTTTCATGATTTTTCCTTTTTTAATTTATTGTGAATGCTTCGTTTTGGATATGCCCCTATAATGAATACAAAGACAATACCCGTGAGTACATACACCCAAAAAGGGATAGGTACTGGGTCTCCTGTAGCATAAGAGTGCATACCTGCTAAGTAAAAGTTGACCCCAAAATAGGTCATCAAAATAGAAGCAAAAGCAAGTACTGAAACCGAAGCAAAGAGATAAGGGCTATAAAATTCTTTGAGAAGTCTTAGGTGCAAGACGATAACATAGACTAAAATAGAAATATATGCCCACGTCTCCTTGGGATCCCAACCCCAATATCTACCCCATGATTCATTTGCCCAAATCCCTCCAAGAAAATTACCAATAACTAAGAGCGTAAGTCCCAAAGTTAAAGTCAATTCGTTGATATAGCTAATATTTTGGATGTGTGTATCAATATGAGGTCTATTGCTTGATTTGAGTATAAATAGGAGGAGTGTCATCATACCGAGTAATGCCCCTACAGCAAAAAAGCCATAACTTGCAGTAATCACAGAAACATGGATACTAAGCCAATACGATTTAAGGACAGGGACAAGATTGGTGATTTGAGGGTCTATCTCTCCTAAGTAGGCAGAAAAGATAAATATACCTGCCATCATCAAAGAAGCAGACAATGCCATCAAAGAATTTCTTAAGAAAAATATTCCTGATAACATCGAAGCATAAGCAATATAAATCATCGTCTCATAGGTATTAGAAATTGGTGCATAGCCTCCAATATACCACCGTAAAGCAATACCAAAAGTATGTATCGCAAAAAGTGAAAATCCTAAAAAGTAAATCATCTTTTTAGAAGAAGTATTTACCAAACAATTAAAAAAAAGTGAAGTCATCGCATAGATAAGTAAGAATAAACCAAAAAGTAAATATGCCAAAGAGAGCCAAAAGAAGAGAGAGAGTTGATTAAACCATTGCTCAATTTTTAATCGCCTTATCTCTGGTATTATGCTTTGACCAAATTCTTGTTGGTAGGCAGATATCTCTTTGATAGAAGCTAGTCCTTTACTATAATTTCTATTGTAGGCACTGTCTAATAGTTTACTTGTACTTCTTTTGACTTTACTATGATTAATCTTTGCAAACATTGTTTTGAAATCAATCCATTTATTGACCTTACTTTTAGGCAAAGGAAACAGCGTCAAAAGTACCCCACGGTAAGACATAAAAGCGATATTCAAACGCTCATCTACTTGAATCAGGTCTCTTTCATAAGTACCCCTACGAGAAGGGACTAAGGCATTGGCACGGTCTACTTCTTTGGTCAATTTATAATGATTTTTAGCATCAAAAAAATCTGTAAATTTTGCCAATTTTTGTGTCAAAGGGATAGAGAGCATCTTGCGAAGCTTGGGTGTTTTGACACGAATAATATTGACTCTTTTCCAAAGTTCTGGTCTGGAAAACATTCCTAGTACCACTTGATTGGCACTCATACCCTGCCATGAGCTTCGTCCTGTAAGCTTTTGTAAGACTTCTCTATTTTGTGTATCCAAAGGTTTCATACGTCCCATAGGACCTTGCACGACCAACGCACCAAAGGCATCGGCTAGGGTTTTGGAGTTGGCTTGATGTTCTTCAAGATATGTTTGAATATAGCTACTATCTTGTGCTTGGGTTTGAGTCTGTAAAGAAAGTATCAAAAGAGGTACAAATAAAGAAGCAATAGGCATTTTTTTAATTTTTCTGAGCAAAAACTGAAAACGTGATTTTTTATCAAAAAGATTTAAAAGTAAACCCAAAAAAAGTAAAGCATAGCCGATATAGGTAACCTCTACCCCTGGGTCTTTATTGACAGAGAGTTTTGTACCTTTTTCATCTGTATCATACGATGTCTGAAAAAATTTATACCCTCCATACATAAGCGTATGATTCATATACACTTCTGTATCAAAAGAAATATTGTTTTTACTATCTTCCAAAAAAAGCTTAGAGCTAAACTCTGATGGTGAGCGACTTCCTGCATAACGTGTGAGTGTAAAGTCTTTACAAGTAATAAAAAAAGGTATTTCTATTTTTTCTTCTCCGATGATAATAATATTGGACTTTTCACCTTCCCGAATGTGCATCATTCCATCAAAACCAAAGTAGTGTGTAAGCGTAGCCCCAACAAGAATAATAATAAAAGAAACATGAAACAGTGTACGTGCTTTGACTTTATACATTTTGGTTTTATTGATGATGATGAGTAAATTAAGACTCAAAAGAAAAAAGCTACATTGATACCACCATGCAAAATAAACAAGTTCTTTGGCTCTAGCTGAACCAAAATCATTTTCAATAAAAGTACCGATACCTGCCCCGAGTGCTAAAACAATTAATAGCACTATCATTGTTTTATAAGAACTTATCATTTTAATTATCAAATCAAGCCTCTTTATATTTAATATTTATTTTAGAAAAAAAACAACTATTTTGTTTCTAAAATAAATTATCTAAGGGAGAGCATCCCCTCCCCTAGATAACAATACTCACTCTCTTATTTAGAATAAGATGTTTTTGCTTCATCAAGACCTTTTCTTGATGATATATTTAAGTTACCATTTTTTATCGCTTGTTTATGCCATTCTTTTTCAAGTGTAGCTTTAAACTGTTTTTTTGCTTCAACAAGTTTACTTAACGGAACACCTGCAAGTGCTTGTGCTTGTTCTTTCGTTGAAAAATCAGGTGCCATATAATTGATTACACCATGTTGTGCAAGAATACTCACAAGTTTGATACGTGCTTGCATCGCTGTTTCATTTGCTACAGCTAAAAGTCTTAATGTCTCTTCTGGTGCATGAAAGAATGCTGGATGAGATGCTACTGCATAATCCCATTTCCATTGTGCTGAACGAATATCGGCTCTTACTGCTTTTAATTCTACATCACTTGCCCCAACTTCCATTGCTTTGGCTGTTTCAAGATGTGCTTTGGCTAGATTGTCCATCGCAAGTTCATGAAGTTGATCTTTTCTTTTATATTTCTGAAGAACAATCCCTCTGAGTTTAGTTTCACTTTCTCTATGACAAGGCATACAAGATCTATCCATAGTATCTAGTGGATTTTGCAATTGATGATCAGAATATTTTACAGCACCTTCTTGTGTATATGGCATGTGACAATCTGCACAAGAGACACCTTTTTGTCCATGAATACCTGTTTTAAAGAGTTCATAACCAGGATGCTGTGTCTTAAGCATGGGTGTTTTAGAAATCTTATGTGTCCAATCCGAAAAGTTTCGTTCATCATAATACTTCTCTGCACCCTCTGCCGTAAGTCCATTTTCCCAAGGAAGTGTGACTACTTTTGCTATTTTTTTGTTGCCTTCTTTATCTGTCCATGGCGTTTTTTGAAAGTAATACTCTGTATGACATTGTGCACAAACTAAGTTACGTTTTTCTTGATGAGTAGACTCTTCAAACGTAGGTAACCCTGCTGAAACCAATGCTCGGTTAAGGTGAGGTACACGTACCGTCAATTGTCCTGTCTTATTGGAATGACAATTGGCACAACCAATACTATTAACAATTTCACTACCATATTTTGCCCATTTTCCCGTAAAATACTCTAACTCTCCATCTCTTTCTTGAATACGAGGTACATCAGGAGACTTACATGTCCAACACGCTGTTGGCATAGTTCCACTTTTACCATCTACAGGTGCACCTGTTCTAAGTGTATTGACATTGTCTTGTAATGCATAATAATGTCCTCTAGGAGCATTATAATCTTTTGCAAATCCATATCCTGCCCATAGAATTGGTAGTTGAGATTTTTCTTTGAGCATATCCCTTAATTCAGAACCCTCTTTTGTTTTTTTCCATGAAGAGTATTGTCTAGGATAATATCTTTCCCAAGATTCATTTTTATTTTTATCTTTTTCACTAATAATAGGTGTTGCATTCAATGCTATTCTCTCTGTTTCTCTCTCATTTACACTTCCTGCTAACAATGCCATAACCCCAATTGCAAGTGTCGAACCTGCAAACAATAACTTATAGTTCATTTTCATTTTCTTCTCCTTTTTTAATTTACTTCTTTAATCCCAAGATTATAAGGTGTCGTAGTGAGACCTCTTACTTTTCCATGAGGAACTTCTTTGTGACAAGACCAACATTTTCTTCCATTTTCAACATTTTCATCCATAAAATTATGATACATATCTGCATTGGCTCCTAAAGTAGAAGTAATACTTTTGTGACAAGAAATACAATTGGCTTGTACCCGTTTTGCTCCATCATCACTAATTTTAATCGCATGATCGTAAGTATCAAAAGTAAATGCTAAAGTATGGTTCCATCCATCTTTTGCTTTTGCCATATACTTGTTAATAAAGCTGTCTGTAGGTAAATGACACTCCACACAAGTGACATCTCTCGCATGTGAACTGTGTTGCCAAGTAGCATACTGTGTATTCATGACATGACAATTAATACAGGCTTTGGGATCTTTTGATAAGTAAGACCATGCTTTTGCGATATACGCCATATAGACGAAAAAAATAAATGCAATAATAAAGACCAAAATCGCTATTTTTTTTAATGTGCTATTCTCTTTCACCTTCCCTCCTTTAAGTAATAAGACATTTCAGACTTATTTAATTATAAAAACTTCTTATGAAGTTATAAATATATATATTATACTATTAGATACCATAATACAGTAAATATAGTACAGTAAAACAAATGTTTAACTATTGATTTAAATCAATAATATTTACTTATTTTGATAATATATATTTTTTTATTTTGTATAATTTGTTTTGGGAGATATTATTCTATTTTTGATGATAAAAAGATAGGTTCCTTCTAAAAAACTGTGGGTAACTCTCCACCTAAACTTCCCTAAACCTATGATTTACCAAAGAGAAATCCAACTTTCCAGTGAGTAAATAGACGATAATCTTGTAATTCTTAAAAGTTTTGTA
>Ga0256838_1000891_pt1 | contig 15491 bp, 9 predicted proteins | sample 4571419metaG_FD_185978 | JGI IMG/M metagenome (GOLD analysis project Ga0256838, IMG submission 185978) | Hydrothermal vent microbial communities from Guaymas Basin, Mexico - 4571-419 | ecosystem: Environmental > Aquatic > Marine > Hydrothermal vents | place: Mexico: Guaymas Basin | collected...
GGAGATAATGGAGTAGAAGCAAAACTAGTATTTGCCGGTTTTTATGGAGTTTTAAATCAATGGAATTTAGAAGAGAAAAATATTATGGGATTTTGTTTTTATAAAGAGGATGAAAGTAAAGTTTTAATTAATTCTCCAAAATTTGGACTTGTTGAGTTTATTGATTTTAAATTTAAATTTGAGGATTTTGAAGAAATTTTTTCTTTAATAGGCGCTATGAATGATACTGGGAAAAGATTAATTGAAAATTTTTCAAAAAAAGAGCCAAAATTGTTTGAAAGCGCTTTAAATTCAAATTTAGATACGAAAAAAAACGGAATTTTTTATCTTTGGGGACTTATTGGAATCGTTCTTGGATTTAGCAAAGAAATTGATGAAGCGGCTAGTTTACTAATTAAATATTCAAACGAAGCAATGACGAAAAAAGGTCCAAGAATTGATTATAAAGTAGAAAATAATGAATTAAATCCTCTTTGGGCTATAAGGACGGCTATGAGTTTTAAGTTGGCGGGAGTTGATAATTATATGTTAAGTTATGGAGTAGTTGAAAGTTTTGCCGAGTTTTTAAGCAATACTTACGAAGGAGTTAATAAAGATACTTCTCTTGATGGAGCAGTAATTGTTGGAGATTTGTTTGAAGGAGAATTTTTAAATAAAATTTATAGTTATATTGAAAAAAATTATCCCGTATATACTCCAAGAGGACTTCCTATTAGCGGAGCAGTTGAATCATTTGGTAGTTTGGTTATTAATTCCAAAGTTTAATGTGGATTTAATTTTGATATTTTACAATTTTACTACAAAAAGCTTTTTCATTTTTTCTCCTTTTTTCTTCTTTTTTGTATAATAAGTTAAAAAAGGTAGTTGTTGAGGAAAAGATTTTTTTTTGAAGGAATAGTTCAAGGAGTTGGGTTTAGACCGACTGTTTATAGAATTGCCAAGTCGTTAAATTTAAAGGGTTTTGTTTTAAATGAAGGTAGAGGAGTTTTGGTTGAAGTAGAAGGAGAGAGAGTAGAAGAGTTTAAAGATGAATTTTTAAAAAATTTGCCTCCCCTTTCAAAAATAGAAAAAATTAGCGAAGAAGAATTAGAGGAAATTGGATATAAAAATTTTGAAATTAAAAAATCCAAAACTACAAAAAAAACTACTTCGATTTCTCCAGATATTAGCGTTTGTGAAGATTGTTTAAAAGAGATGTATGATAAAAACAATCGTCGTTATCTTTATCCTTTTATAAATTGCACAAATTGTGGACCAAGATATACAATAATTGAAAACCTTCCATACGATAGAAAAAATACTTCGATGAAAAAATTTAAAATGTGTAAAAAGTGTAAAAGCGAATACGAAAATCCTTTAGATAGGCGATATCACGCAGAACCAATAAGCTGTTATGAATGCGGTCCTAAACTTAGGATATTATATAGGGATAAAAATAAGTGGGAAGAGTTTGGTAGTGAATTGGAAGAAATTAAAAAAATTGAATTTATTACAAATAAGATAAAAGAAGGAAAAATTGTTGCTATAAAAGGACTTGGTGGGTTTCATCTTGCCTGTGACGCTACTGATGAAGAGGTTGTAAATGAGCTTAGAAAAAGAAAGAAAAGACCTTATAAGCCTTTTGCTATGATGTTTAAAAACATTGAAATGATTAAAAAATATTCCAAAGTCACAGATAAAGAAATAGAAGTAATTTCTTCCAAAGAAAGACCTATTGTAATAGTAAATAAGAAAGTAGAATTAAAAGGAATAGCTGATAATATAGATAGATATGGAGTGTTTTTGCCGTATACTCCGCTACATTATCTTTTGTTTAATTTTCTTGATGTTCCAATCGTTATGACGAGTGCTAATATTTCGGATGAGCCTATTATTAAAGATAAAGACGAATTAATAGAAAAGCTTGGAGACGTAGTAGATTTTATTCTTGATAATGATAGAGATATTATAAACGCTTGCGATGATAGCGTAGTTCAAGTAGTAAATACTTATGTAATGCCTATGAGATTAGCAAGGGGATATGCCCCTTTAATGAAAAACGTCTCTAATAGCGAAATTTCGATTTTAGCTGTTGGCGCAAATCAAAAAAATACGATTTCTCTTAGTTTTGAAAATAAAATAATTCTCTCTCCTCATATTGGAGATTTGGGAACTATCGGTAGCGTTGAATATTTCGAAAAAACTATACAAACTTTTAGAAGGCTTTATGATTTTAAGGAAGATGTTATTATATGCGATATGCATCCAAGTTATGAATCTACCAAATGGGCTAAAAAACAAAATAAAAAAATAATTCAACTTCAACATCATTATGCCCACGTTTTGCCTGCTATGTGGGAATATGATTTGGATGAAGTGTTAGCCTTTGTGTTTGATGGAACTGGATATGGACTGGATGGGGCTATTTGGGGTGGAGAGGTGTTTGTTTGTAATAGACATGATTTTCAAAGAATTGCTCATTTGAAGTATTTTAGGCTAATTGGGGGAGAAAAAGCTATTAAAAATCCTTCAAATATGGCGGTTGCTTTGATTGATGAAGAGTTGGCAAAAAGTTTTTCAAATTATAAAATAGCTAAAGCTCTTAAAGATGCTTCATTTCCTTTAACTTCTTCAATGGGAAGAGTATTTGACATGGTAGCTTTTCTTGGAGGATTTATTGAAAAGAATGAATATGAGGGATATAGCGGATTAATGATAGAAAAGTTTTTTAATTCTAATATAAAAAATTTTATCGATTTTGAAATTAAAGATAACGAAATAGATTTCGTGCCTATTTTAAATTTTGCCGCAAAAAATAGAGGAAATTTTGAAATTATCTCAAGCGTTTTTATTAATTCTATTGTAAAAATGATTTTAGAAATTTCTAAAAATTACGATTTACCAGTAGTAGTAAGTGGAGGAGTTTTTCAAAATAAAACTTTGCTTATGGAACTTTTAAAAAGAAAAAAAGTTTATTTTAGTAAAAAAGTGCCTTTAAACGATGGAGGAATTAGTTTTGGTCAAGTTTTATGGGGAAAATGGAATTTAGATTAAATTTTTGTTAAAATAAAAAAAAGATAAAAGAAGGAATATATATGAAAAAGTGGTTTTTATTTTTGTTTCCTTTTATTTTGTTTGCAAAAACTATTATAGTATATCAAGGTGCTACTCCTTGTGAAAGTGGAGATGAATATGTTAAGAGCATATCGGATGCAATTAAGAAATCGGAAAATGGAGATAAAATTAAGATTTGTCCGGGACTATATAATGAAAAAAAGTTAAATGTTGATAAAAGTTTAGAATTTATAGGTTTGGGAAGTAAAAATAGTGATGTAGAAATTAGAAGTAAGAGGAATGTATTTTATATAAACGATGGAGTTAAGGTTATATTTTATAATATAGATATTAATAGTACATACTGGTCAAGTAGAGCTATAACATTTGATGGAATAGATAGTTTAAAACTTGATAAAGTATTGTTGGCAGGAGGTACTTCTTCTATAGATCAACGAAGTGATAAACATATTGGTTATTTGGAATTAATTCGTTCTAATATTGTACGGGGACAAATATATATAAGAGGAAGTGCAAATGAAGTTAGAATAGAAAATAGTAAAATAAATAGAATAGTATATTTTAATAATCCTAGTAAATATATAAATAATCTTTATATAAGCGATTCCAACTTTTCTACTAATTCTTTTTGTGTTAGAATAAAGCAAAGTGTAGGAAATGAAGAGATAAATAATTCTATTTGTGTAAGTAAAGATGGAGGGCTTGAGAATTATGGAAATATTGATACTCATTTATTAATTTATAATTCTAATTTTGTTTTAAGTAAAAATATAGGATCAGGTATTGATTTTGAAGAAAGAATTAATGCTGAGGATGCGAATATTTCCAAAGTTTTTATCAGAGGTGGTGCTACTGGTATTATAATTAAGAATTTTTCTAAAATAAATTTGGAAGATGTTAATATTACTAAATCTGGGAATGGAATTGTTTTTAAAAGTGGAAATAATGTAAATTTAAATAAGTTAAATATAGAAGCTAGTACTTCCTGTATAGAAGTTGATAGAGCTATTTATAATAGTTTTAATGTTTTAAATATGAAATGTAATGGGATAGATGGAGGTATGGCGTCTAATGAAGGTATAGTTTTTTATTCTGATGTTTCTAATTTTAAAATTAAAGATAGCATAATAAAAGCTAATAATGGAATTTATACGAGAGGTAATATATATGGAGATAATATAATTGATAATGTATTTTTAAATGCTAATGATTATGGATGCGAATTTAGCAAAGATAAAACAATTAATAATTTATATATCCAAAATAGTACTATTATTTCTCAAAATAGAAAAGGTATTTATATAACAAGTACTATGGATAATTTTCTTTTAAAAAATGTTTTTATTAAATCAAAAGAAGAAAGTGTTTATTTAAATCGAGATGTAAATAAAGATTTTAATGTTACTGATGTTAATATCACTTCATACTCAAGTGGAATTTTAATTAATCGAAATATATATGGAAAGTTAAATATAAAAAATTCTAATATCAATAGTAATAAAGCGGGGATAGATTTAGAAGGCAATAATTTAAATCCCAATATTGTAAATTGTAAGATTTTTTCAAACGATGATAATGCAGTATATTTGGGGAGTAATGATTATGTTTCTTTTGTTTTAAAAGATAGTTGTTTAGAAACTAATGAGAGTAAAAAATATGCAATTTATTTGGATGTAAATTCTTTAAGTAGTGCTTCGATTATTACGAATAATTGTTTTTATGCTTTAGATGATAAGTATTTAGGGTATGCTAAAGGTAGTGATGCTGGAAATAAATTTGATGGAAATTATTGGGATCGTTATATTGGAGATTCTTATACTTTGAATAATATTAATGATCAAAACGTTCTTTTTTATTGTAAAAATAATTGTCCTACTCATTATTATACGATAGCAGATTATAGAATGGATGAGTGTATGTGGAAAGGAGAAAATAAGGAAGTAAAAGATAATAGTCTGTTAAAGTATCACATTACTGCTTATGGGAGTGCTCAGACCGAGTTAAATAGTAGTGTTGGTGGAGGTATTTGTAAAGTAGGAAGTTTTAATGGAATTGATTCTAAGCTTTTAGGAGATTTTAATTTTAGTTTTAAAAATACTTTTACTATTACTTTATGGTTTAATACTTCTGATATTCAAAAGTCCTATGCAAGGATGATAGAATTTAGCAAAGGAGGGAATTATAAGAAATCAACGGCTATAGCTTTTGATAATGGAGGTAAAATTATTAGAGGATGGACTAATCAGAATGGTAGAAGAAGTAAAGAAGTAGCTTATGATTTATATAGTAATGGATACTTGGATGGAAAATGGCATTTTTTAGCTTATACATATGATGGTAAAAAAGAAAGGCTTTATTTAGACGGAACGTTGGTAAATGAAGTTGAGGATAATTCTATTACTCAAATTACGATTCCTGATACTATAGTGATAGGAGGATATGCGTTAAAAAATTCCTATATGTATAAAGGATATCTAGATGAAGTAAAAATTTTTCCTCAACCTTTAAATAGTGAAGATATTAAAAATATTTTTAAAAATGAACAAGCTAAAAAAAATTGGGATGGAAGTAGAAGGTATTGTAAGTGTCCTATTCCTTTAATGAATTATAGAATGGATGAATGTAAATGGAATGGAAAAGTTGGAGAAGTAGAAGATAGCTCTCCTAATAAATATAATGGAACGGCTGAAAATGGTGCTACTACCGAGTTCAACAGTAGTGTTGGTGGAGGCATTTGTAAAGTAGGGAGTTTTAATGGTAACAATGATATAGATATACCTTATAATATTAAACTTTCACATGAAGTTACATATAGTGTTTGGATAAAGAGAAAGAATGTGAATTATGTTGGAAACAAAGATAGAATTGAAAATATTTTTACTAATCAAGCTTATTTTAATGCCGTTAGATTAACAGAAAAAGGATATTATTATTATGGAGATAAAGGAAATAGAATTTTGTTTCAATTGAGAATAAATGGTAAGGATAAAATTTTATTTTCTAATAAAAAAATTGATGATACAAAATGGCATCATATTGTAGCAATGTATGATGGAAAGTATATGAAAATATATATTGACGGTAAGGAAGATGCAAGTGACTATATTTTTCTTAATGGAACTATAGATAATGGGTCGGCTCATAATAAAATTGCAAGTGAATATGGGGGTTATTATTTTTATGGATATATTGACGAAGTAAAAGTGTGGGATAAAGCTTTGGACCCTGAATTTATAGATTATATGTATAATAACGAAAAAAATAAAAAAAATTGGGATGGAAGTAAACGAAATTGTAAATGTGTTTTGCCTAAAGTTGAGTATAGAATGGATGAATGTTATTGGGGTGGAATTGAAGGAGAAGTAAAAGATAGTAGTGAAAACTCTATAAACGCTACTGCTGAGAGAGGAGCTAATACCGAAAGTAATTCTACGGCGGGTGGCGGTATTTGCATGGTTGGGAAATTTAGTGGGAGTAATTATATAAATGCCGGAGATGTATTAAATGATGTGTTTGGGACAAGTAGTAAAGAATTTACTATAACACTATGGTTGAAACCTGTAAAATTAACTACTAATTCTACTAATCATAAAACAAAGAATACTTTTATTGCCAAAGCTTCGGATGATTATAATGATAATCTTGAAATAGGGGTTAATCCTGATGGTAGTATTCATTTATACTTAGATACGAAGAAAAGAGATAAATATGCGGATATTGGAAGTGGGGTTGATATTAATAAATGGCATTTTATAGCCGTAAGATATAAAGAAGGAACTGTGGATGTATTTATTGATGACAAAAAATATACGGATACTACTACGTGGGCTGGAGCTTCATATTTAGACAAAGCAGAGGGAAGTTTATTTACGATAGGTGCAAGTTTACATGTTGATAATTTTTTTACTGGTTATATAGATGAGGTTAAAGTTTTTCCGAAAGCAATTTTGGATAAGAGAATAGAGGAAATATATAATAACGAAAAGAATAAGAAAAATTGGGATGGAACTTCTAGGGAGTGTAAAGAATGTAAATGTAATGAGTTTTTAGGGGTAATAGTGCCTCTTGAAATGGAAACGGGGCGTGTTACTCTTGATCAAAGTACGAATAAAAATGTTTGGACTCATGTAATTTTTAAAAAGCCTTTTAGTGAGCCTCCTGTGGTTTTTTCTGTAGCTACAAATAATGGGGGCAATTCTGCAAGTATTAGATTTAAAAATATTACAAAGTATGGTTTTGATGTTGTAGTAACAGAGCCTTCAGGTAATGATGGGCCGCATGTTTCTCAAACTATAGATTTTATTGCTATAAACAAGGGTGTTCATAAATTAGGCGATCATTATGTAGAAGTTGGTACCATTACAACTAATAAAGTTCAAGGAAAATATTTGGATCCGAAGATAAATAATATTGGATGGGAAAAAATAAATACACAAGTAAGTTTTTGTAATCCAACTGTTTTAGCTAACATTCAAACCATAAATAACGAGCAAAATAATATTCCAGAAAAACCTTCTGTGCCTTGGATGACCGCAGTTGTTGAAACAAATGTTTCAGGAATTTATCTTTCTATTGATGCAAGTGAAACTATTAGCGGGTATCCTCTTAAATCTCCTGAAATTATTGGATATATGATTGCAGAGGGTAATTTTAAAGATAGTTTTGACAATAATGGAGCGTTAATTACTTATGAGACTATAAAAACGGGTCCATATTTTGTTGGATGGAACAATCAATGTAAAACGGTTAAGTTTTTAAATAGTTATATTAATAATCCTATAGTTGTAGGATGGAAAAATAGTAGGATAGAATCCGATGGAGGATGGTTTAGAAGATGTTATTTAGATAAGGAAAAAGTTGGATTTAAAGTTGATGAAGATGAATATTATGATAGTGAGAGAAAACATGTAGAAGAAAAAGGAGGAATTTTCGCTTTTTGTTGTTCTTTTCATTACGGAGAAGCTAGTGTGGAGATTATTCCAGAATTTAATGCTGTTTCAAATATAGGTGATGATGGTGTTTGCGTTGCTAGTGATGATTGGGATAATAATATTTCGATGCAAATTGCAAAAAAAGCGTTTAAGTTATATATCCTATCGAGAGATAAAGGAACATTAAAAAATATAGAGGCAAATATTACGAAAGTTAGTTTTAGTTATTATAGTAGTATTAGTGGTAATTTATGTAGTGGAGATAAAATTTATGAAAAAAATATTTGTGAAAATTGCGGTGAAACTAATATTTCTGGATGTTTAGAAAAAGATGTAATTGTAAATAAAGCAGCAAGATGTATAAGAGTTTATATTAGAGGAAGAAGTTTAGAAAGTAATACTTCTGGGGAAAATAATTCTACTGATGCTTTTAGTGTTAGGCCAAAAGAAATCGTGATTGATATGCCTTTAAAAATAATTTCTGGAGATAATTTTGATTTTAATTTAAGTGCAAACGATAATTCTAATAATAGCACTATTGATTATAATAATACTCTGGATGTAAATGTTACAATTTCAGATTCTTATAAAATTTGTCCAAGTAATACGGCTGAATTTAATATTAGCAAAGTTATTTTTAAGAATGGGAAAAGTATTAATATAGCAAAATTTAATGATATAGGGGAGGTTAATATAAGTATTAAAGATACGAATTGGACGGAAGTTGATAGAAATAATAATGGATGTAAAGAATGTTTTTATAATGATGATTGTTGTTATTTGGAAGGAAATAAAACGAATGTAAAAATAGTACCGCATCATTTTGAATTGAATTTAACTCTTTTAAATTTTGATAATAATTTTACTTATATTGATACGAATAATACTCATATTTATGGCTTTATCGATTATACTATAGTTCCTAAAAACGAAGAAAATCAGACGACTTTAAATTATAATAAAGAATGTTATGCGAAAAATATAGATACTAATATTAGTTATAGGTTTTATGTTAACGATAAAGAAGTAAATAGAGATGTTAAAAAATTAAATTATACTTATACCAATGTTGATACTAATATAACTGACGTTGTTAATGTAAAAGAGGCAATTAAATTAAAATTGAGTAAAGATAATTTTATTTTTAAAGATAACAATGTAAGTGCGAAAATTAAAATATATTTTAATTTTGAAAAAAACATTTCAAATCCGGTTTCTCCATTTGAATTTAATTTAACTGATGTAAATATTAGTGATGGGGATGTAGATAGAAAAGAAGTAAATATTAGCAAAAATGTAACTTTTTATTATGGAAATTTAATTACAAACGATTATTTGACTAAAAAGAATAAATTAACGGTAGTTTCTACTTTTGTAGTATATGATAGTGACGATACTAATCTAACGCCTAGTAATGGAAAAGAAATATTAGTTAATTGGTTTGAAAATTTATATCATAACAATAAAGATGGAAACTTATCAAAAGATGAAATAAAAGTTTCAAATAGTTATGAATATAATTCTTCTAAAGTAGTAAGCGGTATTAATATTGATAGTGTTAATGTTGATCATCAAAAATTAGTAATACAAATAACTAAAAATTCTGATATAAACTTTATAGTGTTACATTTAATATCTCCAAATTTAGCTCATCTTTGGTATTCAAAATTTGGTGAAGAATATAATATAAGCGATGGCTCTAGTTGTTTAAATCATTTTTGTATTGGTATTAAATGGGAACATAATAAGAAAATTTATGATGTAGGAAGCGGTGATTTTAATGGTACTGAGGCAAATATTACGGAAAGTAATTCAACTAGTACTGGAGTAAAGATTTTTAGATGAAGAAATCTCTTACTTTAATTGAACTTATTTTTACAATTGTTATTATTGCTTTTGTATTTACCGTAATTCCGAAAATAATTTATATAAGTAATAAAACATTGGAATTTTCAAAGAAAGAAGATGCTATGTTTAATATGATGGCAAAAATGATGGATGTTTCTTTAAAAGAGTTTGATGAGAATAATACAATGTATGATGATATTTTAGTAACAAAGGATTTAAGCATACTTGATTGTAATATTAGTAGCGGATATAGGAGAGGAGGATTTTTGGGCTCTAGAAATTGTAAAAATAATGTTGGAATAAGTTATCTAGGTCAAGATATTAATGAACCTCCTTATGATGATATAGATGATTATAATGATTTTGAAAAAAACACTACTAAGAATGGTCATACGGTGTATACTTTACATATTAAAATTTCTTATGTTAAGCAATGGAATTCCAATAATTATGGAAGTAAAGAATTAAATTGGACATTTAGTAAAGTGAAACAAAATAAAAGTAATATAAAAAATATTTATATTTGGATATCCCAAGGAGATGAAAATATTTCTTCAATAAAATATAATAGTGCTAATATCGGCCATATAAAGGTTAATAGTGTTTATTGGTAAAAAAGGTTTTAGTTTAATTGAAATGATTTTTGCTATTGTGATTTTAGCTTTTGTGTTAATTGGTGGATTTCAGATTGTAGGTAAACTTTATAAGAGAAATTTTATAGTAAAGCAAACTTCAAAAATGGAATTTATCTCTCAAGAGGCATTAGATCAAATTGCTTTAATTCTTTATTATAGAGTTCCTCTTAGCGTTATTGGTTATGATGGAAAAGGAGATTTTAAATATATTGGAGAAATTGATGAACGCGATAAATATAAAATTTTAGAATGGATTGGATATTTAAACGATGCTATGATTGAGAGAAATTTAAGTGGTTTTATTGATTTATATGCTAGCAAAAGTCCTATTTTAAAAGCGTTGGATTTTAATAGTAAGTTTGTTAATGAAATAGTAAAAAATAAATTTAAAAAAGGGGATTTAAAAACTTCTTGTGGTATTATTTTTGCTGGAAGTTTTGACGAAGGAGAAGAAGCTGTTTTGATAGATTATAACAATTCTTTTGGATGGCATAATAAATTGGCTAATCATGTTTATAATATAGAAAAATATGTCCAACAAGGAAATGATTGTAACATAACTATAAGTAGAGCAAGCGATGGAGCTAAAAAAGGTTTTAAAGTATACGAAAAGTTTTATTTGGTAGATAGTGCGTACGCTATAGCCAAAGCAGTAGATATTAATAAAAGTGCTTCTTGTATTAAAGATTTAAATAAATCTGGCGAAATTGATGATAATACGCTTTTGTTATTTTATGATTATAGACCTTGGAGAGGGGAAACTTTTTGTGCGGATGATTACGGAAATCCCAACGGAAAGGTTAGTGTTTTAGCTTTTGATGTAGATGCGTTTAGAGTAAGGAAAATAAATAATCATCTTGAAATTAAGATTGAACTTTTTAAGAGAAAAGGTGATATTAATATTTCTGTTGCTAAACAAAAGGTTGCGTTTTGAAAAAAGGATTTGGAGTAATAAGCGCTATTATTATTTTGCTTTTAATTGCAAGTTTAATGGCAGTAGTCGTAAAAGTATCTTTTGTTAGCGTTAAACACACTAGTGATACTTATCTTGTTGAAAGAGCAAATCTTTTTATGCAAAGTAGTATAGAAAATGCTATTTTGGCTATAGAAGGGTATGATAGAAAAGAAAATCATAATTGTTTGGAAAAAATTCATTTTGTTGATGAGGATCAAATGTTTGAGAGTAATATTACTATTCTTAGATATTATTGTTATGATAGTAATGATTGTCCATGTGGCAATTTTGTAAAATCGATAAAAAGCGATTTTTCTCATGGGTATGTATTAATGAAAGTAAGAGTAGAGTCTAATATATCAAATCCAAGAATCAATAAAAAAATAGTTTTGGAAAAAATAACTCTTCAAAGGCCATAAGTGAGAGGTTTTACTTTGCTTGAAATAATTTTTGTAATTATTGTTGCTGGAATTTTAACTTTTATTGGATTTGAATATTTGCCAGACAATACTTTAATTAGCGATTATCAAATGTTAAAGCAAAAGATTTTACAAAAAAAATTTAATGCTTTAGGATATAGAATTTATGAGGGAAATAATTTAACTTGTTTTGAGTGTAATAAAGATTGGCTAAATAAAGATGAAAATTCTTCTAAGATAAAGTATGTTTTTAAATCGGAAATTAGTTGTACTAATGGAGTAAATAAAATTTGCTTTGATTATTTGGGAAGGGATTATAATGGTAGTGTAGATAAGAACTTGACAAATTTACTAAGTGACTTTATAATTGTAAGATTAAATTATAAAAACGAAGAGAAGAATATAACTATATATCCGTATACGGGGGCTATAAAGTGAAAATTTTATATTTAACTGATAAGTTTATATACATTAATCAAGATGGAAGAATTATAAGAAAAGAAATTTCATATGAAAAAGGTATAGTAACTTCTTCTATAGGATATAAACACCTCATAAATATTAATTTTAAGTTACCTAAAAGTATTAATCAAGAGACTCTTGAATTGGAAGTAGAGAAATATTTGTTTGAGAGTGGATCTTTAGATTATTCTCGTGAATATAAAATAGTATTTTTTTCAAGAGAAATTGAAGATGGTTATCAAATAGAAGCTTTTGTAGTTGATATTGAGGTATTAAAAGAAAATTTTGAGAAATTTATAAAAATTTTTAAATATATAGATTTTATTTCGGCTAAACCTTTTGTTTTTGAAAGTTATTATGATTTGGTTAAACAAGTTCCAAAGATTGATTTGTTTATATATTTTAATGAAGATGATTCTTTTGTTAGTTGTTTTAGAGAAGGGGAATTTTTATTTGTAAAATCTACTTCTAAATTATTTAATTTAGCAAAGAGTTTAGGAATTAGTATAGAAAGTTGTATTGAACTTTTAAGAACAAAGGGATTGGATAAAGAAAATTATGATAATTTAGATACATATGAAATTGTGGAAAAATTTTTTTCTGAAATGTTTATGAAAATTTCTTCTTTAATAAATTATTCCATTAATTATTATTCTCTTCCAAAAATTGATAGGATTTTCTTTTATTCTCCTTTTGAAATAAAAAATCTTTTTAAAGAATATGAGCAATTTTGGAATTTGAGTGGAATTGAATTTAAAAAATATCATGTTGATACGGATTATGATTCATTTGATTATACTGCTGCTATTTATAATTCTAAACATTATAATAATAAAAAAGAGAATTTTTCTATTTTTTTAAGACCAGAGCCTTTATATAAAAGAAAAAGTGGACAATTTTTAGTATTTTCTTTTTTATTGATTTTTATTTTAATTGGGAATTATATTTATTTAATTCAAAAAGTTAAATCTTTGAAAAAAGAAATTGAAATTAGAGAAAAACAGAAGAAAATATATTTAAAAAAAGAGAAATTGTTAAGGTATGCATTAAAAAAGAAAAAAGAAGAAATTAAAAAATTAATCTTAACTAAGAAATCTTTAGAAAATGAATTAAATAATATTTTAATTAAATTAGATTTTTTATCTTTAAAACAGCAATACTCTTTTTACAATCAGTTTGCTATTATTGTTTCTTTATTAAAGGATAATAATTTAAAAATTGTTTCTTTTGAAAAAAACAAAAGGCATTATGAAATAGTGTTAAAATCAAAATACGATATTTCGAAAAATATAGCAAGATTTATGATTGATCTTAGAAAGAAAAATTTTAAGAATGTAGAAACTAACGGTATTAATTTAGTTGTTGAAAATGGTCGAAAATTTTATGTTTCAAAGGTAAGTTTTGATGAAATTAAATGAATTTTTGTCTATATTGGATGAATATTTCGAAGAAAGAAAAAACTTAATCCTTTCGTATTTATCTGTGGTAATAATTGGAATAATATTTTTTTATAATTTTTTAATGCCTCTTTATCAAGAAAAATTGAGTTTAGAATATAAATTACATTATTCTTTTAAAACTTTGTCGAATTTAAAAAACGAGCTTCTTCTTTTGAAGAAGAAAAAGCAGGGGTTATTAAAAGAGATAGCTTCTTTAAGAGATGACTTAAAATATATTAACATGCGTTTAAGTATGGAAAAGAAAATTTATTGTAATAAAGACTGTATAATTTCTATATATAAAAATGTTTTGGGATTTACTTCAAATCATAAGCTTTCAGTTTCTTATAAATTTAATGAAAGTAAACATAAGATATATCAAAATCTATTTGTTAAAAAATTTAGTATTTTTGGTTCTAATGTAAAAGAGGAAAGAGTTGAGAAATTTTCTAATTTAGTAGCTTTTATTAAAGATATAGAAGGTATGGAAGAAATAGTAACCTTTAATAAGTTTTATCTAAAATTAAATGATTCTAATAAAAGTTTTAATTATAAGTTTGATATTAATGTATGGAGTTTGTAATGAAAAAATTGTGGGTGTTTTTTTTACCTATATTTTTATATGCTAATTTAGCTTTAGAAATTGTAAATAAAATAAAAGAAATTAATTCTTTTAAAAGAAAATTTGTTGTTTTTCCGAAATATTGTTTATTTTTTTATGAAAATAATGATAGTATTGGTATAAAAAGAGAAAAAAAAATAACATTTGTAAACAAAAATTTAGTTGTTAAAGCTATTTTGAATGATAAAATTTGTTTTAATATGGGTTGTTTTAAAAAAGGCGATATTGTTAATGGATTTAGAATAGTAAAATTTGATAATCGAAAAATTGTTTTAAAAAAAGAGAATAAAAAGGTAATTATTACTCTTAATAATCCAATTGCTATAAGGATAAAAAAATGAGAATGTTAATTATATTTGTTTTTATTTCTTTTTTATTTGGAAATTGCAATAATCAATTATTTTCTTTACATACTAAAAATGATATTTCTTTAAAAGTTATATTACAGGATTTAGTAGATAGATGTGGTATAAATGTGATTTTTAAAGATGAAAAATCTAAAAAAATGTTAAATAAGAAAGTTACTTTTATTAATATAGATAAAGTTAATTTAAAAGATTTTTTAGATATTGTATTTGATAATGTAGGCCTTTTTTATAAATTAAAAAGAAATACGCTATACGTATCTTATTATAAAACAAAAACTTTAAAAATTAATTATATACCTACTAAAATTAGCGGTTCTACTGGAGTAAATTCAAACGATAACAAGGTTCAAAGCGATTTTGAGTTTGATTTTTGGTCTGATTTAAAAAATAATATTATTCAACTTTTGAAAAATGAGGATGAAAATTATAAAGAGCCTATAATTGATAAAAATTCGGGATTGGTAAGCGTTACTGGTAATAAAAGACAAATATCTGTAGTTAAAAAATATATTGATAATTTAAATAAAAGACTTCATAAAGAAGTTATGATTGATGTTCAAATATATAGCGTTACTCTTAGTAAATCGCATAAAACAGGAATTGATTGGAGCAAATTAAATATTGCTTTACCAGAAGCTTCTGTGCCTTTAAGAATGTATAACGTTTTTGGAAGAAATTCCGTTTTTAAATCTGCTACTTTTAATGTAAGTGCGCTTTTAAATTTTTTGGCTCAAAATGGAGATGTGAATTCTATCTCA
>Ga0256838_1000894_pt1 | contig 15451 bp, 14 predicted proteins | sample 4571419metaG_FD_185978 | JGI IMG/M metagenome (GOLD analysis project Ga0256838, IMG submission 185978) | Hydrothermal vent microbial communities from Guaymas Basin, Mexico - 4571-419 | ecosystem: Environmental > Aquatic > Marine > Hydrothermal vents | place: Mexico: Guaymas Basin | collected...
ATGAGATTTAAATTATTTGGTTGCAAATAATTTATTTAAAACTTATATTTATGATTTTAAAACAAAAAACCTTAAAGAAAATAAATGACTGTTATTTATTGATTGAAAAGAAAAATGAAAAATAAAAGAATTAGATAATTATTTAAATTCAATAAAAACAAAATTAGAAAGCGTTCTAAAAATAAAAAAATAAAATATATTATATATTTTAAAATTTTATTTTTATTTTTTTAACTTTAAAAAGATGAAATATATATTTAAAGATAAAAAATTTGTTGAATGTTTAGAAAATGAATATAAATTAGAATTTAAAAAAATAAATGAATGACGAAAGATAATATCTCCAAAAGATATTATAGAAAATGTAAAAAAAATTGAATGTAAGTTTTATCCTATAAAAGATGTTTCTTGAATTTCAACATTTAAAAATTTAGAAATATTAGATTTATCACATAATCAAATAAAAGAATTGCCAAAAGAAATAGGAAATTTAGAAAATTTAAAAGAATTATATTTATGGTGAAATCAACTACAAGAATTACCTAAAGAAATTTGAAATTTAACAAAGTTAGAAGTGTTAGGTTTACGGCAGAATCAAATAAAAAGATTACCAAAAGAAATATGAAAGTTAGAAAATTTAGAAGAATTAGTTTTAAGTGATAATCAAATAAAAGAACTACCAAAAGAAATTTGAAATTTAGAAAAGTTAAAAATTTTATGATTAGATTGAAATCAATTACAATACTTACCAAAAGAAATTTGAAATTTAAAAAATTTAAAAAATTTATGGTTAGGGTTAAATATAATAAAAAAACTACCAAAAGAAATATGAAATTTAAAAAATTTAGAAATTTTAAATTTATCTGATAATCAAATAAAAGAATTGCCAAAAGAAATTTGAAATTTGAAAAAGTTAAAAGAATTATGGTTATGATGAATATTGTGAAATCAAATAAAAGAATTGCCAAAAGAAATTTGAAATTTAACAAATTTAAAAATATTATATTTATGGCAAAATCAAATAGAAAAATTACCTAAGGAAATATGAAATTTAACAAAATTAGAATTATTAGGTTTATCTGATAACAAAATAAAAGAACTACCAAAAGAAATAGAAAATTTAAAAAATTTAAAATATTTAGTTTTAACTTGAAATCAACTACAAGGATTACCTAAAGAAATTTTAAAGTTAAAAAATTTAAAAAAAATTCAGTTAGAAAATGCTTTTGATTTAGATAATTTAAAACAAGATCCAAAAGAATTATTTATTATTCTAAAACAATTAGAAGAAAATTATAAATTAGGAATTAGAAGTAAAGAATATTTAAAAGAAAAAGTTTATCCGTTTTTAGAAAAAAAATAGAATTTTAAAAATTTTAAATAAAAAATTTAAAAACAAACGCCTGTTACAGGCGTTTTTTTTTAAAAATCAAATAAATTATATTATAAAAATATATTTTTTTAAAAAAATAAAAAATAAAATATGATAAACAAAAATAAATTTAAGAAAGCATTTACTTTAGTTGAATTATTGATTTATACTACTATATTATCAATTATTTTATTACCAACTTATATATTTATTACTAATATAGTATATAAAATATTATTTGATAAAAAAATAATAAATGAAATTCAATATCTAGATAATAATATAAACTGAAAAACACCTGATGCTTTTTACTATATTTTGAATTGAACTAGTACTTGAAAAGTTTATTGAACATTTTATTCGAATTGAAACAAATTAGATTATTGAACAGATTTAGATCAAACAATTATAATAAATAATAATTTTATAAACAAAATATTTGATAGTTTAAAACATAAAGATAAAATAAAAATAAATTTTTTTATAAAAACAACTGATTATATTTGACAAAATAATGTATATAAACTAGAAAATTTTCTTTTATCTTGAAAATATTTTCAAAATAAATCTTTTATATGTAAATGAATAAAAGTTTTAAATAAAAATGGTGATATTTATGATGAAAAATGAAGATGTTTTTTTTGATATTGAATAAAAATAAATAAAAAACTAAATAAAAATGCTTATCAGATAGTTTTTTATGATTTCATGAATAATATTCATTATTTAAATATTATTTTGTGAGAAACAGATAAAATAAATAATTTTTAAAAAATAAATAAAATAAATGAATATTTTTTTATGAATAATAATAAATCTATCAATATTTATTTTTTCAATTTTATTTTTTTTAAATATATCAAAAAATATATCACAAGATAATAATATTTGATGAATAAAATATATTGAATATGATACATGATTTTCTTTTTTTGCTGAAAATCTTACACAAAAATGATTTGAAGAAATATGTTTTCTTAAAAAAATAAAAAATTATGATGATTTAGATTGATATTTTACAACATCAAAATTATTTTTATTGATAAATAATAAATTTGCTACTAGTTATTGTATAAATTTGTATAATACAAATACTTATTTGTATAATAAATATGACTGAAATAAATATATATATAAGAATATGAAAAAAGACGATTTAAAAAATACTAAAATTTTTATTTTAAAATATACAAAAAATTCTGATACTTATTTTATAAAAATAAATAATGATAAATATGATTTTTAGTTATTTAGTTAAAATATTATTTTATATTATAATATAAAATTTATTTCTATAAAAATATTGAAAAAATGATTTGATTTAAAATTAGATTATTTTTTTATATATTTATTATTTTAGGAATATTTTCATTTTCTTATCTGCTTTGAAATCTGAATAAATATTATTTTTTTGGAAGTATTTCGAAAAAAATATTAGAATTACAAGAAGGTGATAAAAATTTAAGAATAATAGAAATAAAAAACAGTGATGAATTAGATTGAAAAAATCTTTTAAAAATAAAAATACCTAAAAAGTTATATATTATTGATCATATAAAAAATAATGAAGAATTAGCAGATGATTTTGTGTTTATGAATACAATTTATTATTCAAAAGATAATTTAGATTTTTTTTCTTTGTTAAATCCTACAATTAGACATGAAATAATTCATTATTATATTTGAACTAATTTAAAATATTATATTGATAGACAAAAAAATAATTTTTTATATTTATTTCATAAAAAAATTTGACAAAGTTATTTTAAAAAAATTTATAATAATTTAAATTGTCAAAATTTTTATAAACAAATTGATAATATAAGTGATTATAATTTATTATTATATTATACATTTTTTTTAAAAAAATGTTTAAATTTTGATAAAATAGACTTTCGTAATTATAAAAAATATTGAATAAAAGATTATTTTTTTAAAATAGAAATTTATACTAATTATAAAATTGTAAAAGAATATTATAAAAATCAAGAAATAACAGAAGAACTAATTACTTATTTGAATGAATTTTTTATAAATAATGATTATAAAAAAAATATTTTAAAAAAACTAAATTGTTCAAAATTAGAAGATAAGATTGATAGAAAAATATGCAAAAGAATGGTAAAATTTTATAATCAGATTTTTGTGCTGAAATAATATATTTAAATATTTTATTAGATAAAAATAAAAAATGGAAGACTTATTAGATACAATATTATTTATAGCTGTCCTAATAACTATTTTATGAATTATATATATTTTCAATACAAATATTGAAAATATTTTAAGTAATTTTATAAATGATTATACTTTTAAACATTTATATTTTTTTTCTTTTTAAAAAAAATATATTATAAAAAATATAAAATAATAAAATTTTTATTTATAACATATAAATAATGAAAAAAATTATAAAAATATTTTTGCTATTTTTACCAATTATTTTTTGGTTATTATTTTTATTTTGATTATTATCAATAATTATTATAATAATAATTATAATAGCTACTATATTTTCTAGTGTTAGAATACCATTCTATTATAATATAACGAATACTTATTTAAATATTCCTTATGTTTATTTAAAAGAAACAAAACCTAATAAAAATAGTACAGAAGATGATAATTATTTTGTTTATATAAAAAATAATTATAACGAAGATAATTATACATTAGAAAATAATTTTTTGTCGAATATATATTTTTATAAACAATTTCAAGATAACCAATTTTTAAAAAATTTCTTTTTACCAATTATTATTTTAAAAAATTTGAATGTAAAAGTAAAAAATTGAGAAGTTTATTTAGTAAATAAAGACGATATAAAAAATATTTGATTTTATTATGATATAGAAAATTGAAAGTTTTCATATAATAATGCTTTTCTACAATTTTCTAGTTTGTTAAATAATGAATATGAATATTTAAAAAAATATAAAAATAATTTGCCTACTATTGATTTATATTTAAATATAAATGATGATGATAAATATAAAATTTTATACGATAAAGTAAAAGTAGAAATAAGATGATTCTGAATAGATACAGATGATGAAGGAAGATTATTATTTTATTTTAAAATGAAAGATAATTTAAAAAATAGTTATATAAAATATAAAATAAAAAAATATTGTTCAATATTTAAAGAAAAAAATAAAAAGTGCCAATTAGATAATTATTTTAAAGAATTTTTAAAAAATATAAAATATAAAAAATGATATTTTATATTTAAAAATATAGATAATTGAAAATTTTGATTAGATAATCCATATTTTTATATAAAATGAGATAAAATATATGTAAATTTCCAAATTCAATTATTATCTATATCACAAATTCTAAAAAATGTTGATAAAAATTGACTACCTGTTTATGATGTTTCTATTGAAGAAGAAAATAATAAAAATAAAAACAATAAAGAAACAAATGAAAATTTAGAAATAAAAGATTTTTATGATATTTTATCGAAAAAAAATATCAATAATAAAATAATTAGTGAATTATTTAAATTTTTCGATAAAGAAAAATATAAGAATATTGATTTATGAAATAATGATTTAAAATTAGCTATTCTTTTTCAAAATTATTATGTATTTGATAAATATTATGATTATTTTAAAGAAAATAATGTTGATTTATATGCTTGAAAAAAACTTTCATATTGATGAAATAAAAAATATAAAATTTGATTTGATTATTTAGAATATATAAAATCAAATGAAAATAAATATAATTTTGAAGTTAAAAATTTACTAGTAAGTTTGAAAGAATTAGAAAAAGCTTTATGAAATAAATTTATTATAAATCCAAAACTGAAAACTATTGAAAACAACTTAGTAAATTATTATTTAAATAAGTTTTGATATAATTCAATAGATTCTATTGAGAAAAAAAAGATTGGTTATTATTTAACAAATATAAAAAATAAATGAATTTATTTTGATTTAGAAATTTTAAAAAAAATAAATACTTCATTATTTTTTAACAAAAAAGAAATCAATTTTATAAATAATAATTTTACATTTATAAAAGAAAAAAAAATTGATAAAGAAAAAGTAGTTAAGTTTTCGATTTATTTTAAATATATAAGAACATTATGATTATTGTTAGAATCATACTGTATAAAATATAATGATAATAAACAGCTAAATATATATTGTTCTGATTTAACAAAAAATAAAAATAATAATGAATGATTCTATTTTGATTACGGTCTTAGAAAAGATAATTTATTTAAATCTATACGAAGATTTTTTGCTGAAAGTTATGAATCAAAACTTGCAAAAGAAATTTTAAATGAATATATCATATATAAAGGCCTTTATACTACTGAAAATAAAATAAAACTTTTATCTATCTGACATAGAAATGAATTAGAATATTTATTCTATTATAAAAATAAAACATTTGATATTTGAAATATTATTAGTTCATTTTTAAATAAAAATAATTTAAATAATGATACAAATATTGAAATTTCTATAAAAGATTATAGACAAATAGTATTATGAATATCAGAAATCTTATTCTGACAAAAATGATATAATTTAAATAACTTTGTTAAAGTAGAAGATTGAAAAATTATAGATTATCCATTTTGTAATAGTATTGATGATGAAAATACAAAAGAATTTGATAAATGTAAAAAATATTGTGAATTATTATATAAAATTCTAAAAAAAGAAAAAGATTGAGAAAATGTAGATAGATTATATTATGCTTTTTATATGAAATATATAAAACCTATAAAAATATTTGAATGATTTTGAAATAAAAAATGATTATTTCCTTATTTTAAAGAAGCTACAATAATACCTGAAATAAGTAATTGAAGATATCCAGGCCAATGTGTTCATTATATTGTTTTAAATGTAGATAAAAAGAAATTATATTGATGAAATGCACAAAACTGGTGTTCAGTAGCAGAAAGAAAATGATATAAAGTTATATATAATATTGAAGAAGCTAAAAGGAATATTAGTCCTTGAGATATAATTGTATGGGACCATTATAAAAATTGAATAAATAATTGAATAGGACACATTGCTATGGTGTCAAATATTTGAATAAATAATTGAAAAATAAATAAAATACAAATACAAGAATTTAACACAAGTTGTTGAAATACTAATTTATGGATTTGATTTTTAAAAAATAAATTTATAAGTGTTTGATTAGATCCATCAAAGTATTACATGGCTTGATGTATTTATTACTATAACGTAAAAAACATAAATCCAAATAATTTAGAATGGTGAAGATGGTGAAATGACGTTATGCCTTTCAAGTGTATTATAAAAGTGCCTGATTCAGACAGAATAACTGTTGAAAAATTTAAAAAAATAATTGATAAATATAATAATAAATAAAAGTTTTATATAAATTATATTATAAATTATAATAAATTTTTATTTTAAAAACATAAAAAACTTTACAATTACTATTTTTATAAAAAAATGAAGAATATAATTGAAAATATTATTTTTATAAATTGATATAAAGAAAAAGAAAAAGACATTGAAAAAATATATGATTTTTTATTTTATAATAATTTTCAATATAAAAATAAGAATAATCAAATATATATATATTGATGATATAATGAAAAAATAACAGATAAAAAATATGATTTTTTTGATTTACAAAAAATTTTTAAACTATCTTTAGAACAAGCTAAAAATTTATTATTAGTATATAAAATAATATTAGATTTAGTTGCTGTAGAAAAAGAAATTGATACTTATATATATAAAGGAAATATAAAATATAAACAATATAATTTAGTTTTTAAAGATGATGATGAAATAATTATTGATGATAAAAATATATTAGTATTTGATATAAAGAAAAAAGATAATATAAAAAAAACATTTAGCTGAAAGAAAAAAATAAAAGTTTATAAAAGAGACAAGAAAAGAAAAAAATATATTATGATGTTATTTTATGGTATTTTAGAAAGAAAAATTGATTTAGATAAATTCAATTATTTTTTATTCAAGATTTCTAATATATAAATTTATTTTTATAAAGAATTTTAAAATATGAATAATTTTGATAATATAAAAATAAAGATTGAATCTATTCTTGAATTTTTAAAAGATTATTTTTCTACAAAATTAGAATACATTACTTCTACAAACCAACAATGAAATAATTTAAAAAATATTATTATTTATTTTTTATTATTTTTATGATTCTTGTTTTGAATAATTTTAAATATAAAAATATATAAAATTCATAATTTAAATAAAGAATATCAAAATAAAATAAATATTTTAGAAAATAATATAAAAATAATAAAAAATAATAAAAATAAATTTATTTTATTAGATAATCCTGATATAGAAAAAAATAATAACATTATAACAGTTTTATATAATATATTCTTATTTATAGAAGACAAAAATAGAAAAAAATACAACCCAGAAATAAAAATATACTCTATAAAAAAGAATAAAAAAAATGAATTTACTATTGAAATCTGATGAATTAGAAGTTATTATTTTATTGATAATTTTCTAATATTTTTAAAAAAATTCAAAACCAATATTAGTGTTGAAGAACTTAAGTGGCAATTAGACAATAAATTTAAAGGCCAGAATCTATATAAGATAGATTTTAAAATAAAATTCAATAATTATTTATTATCTAATAGTTATAATAATGAAAAATAATTTAAAAAATAAATATGTTGATAAAATAATTGAAAAAAATGAAATTGAAAAAAATGAAGATACCAATAAAAATGAAGATATTTATCAATATTTATATAATAAAGATGATGATGATATAAATAAAAAAACAGATACTAATAAAATATTTACAATTTTAGAACAATTAGAAGAAAAGAAAGATGAATATTTTGAACTAAGAAAAGAAATAAATAATAATTTAAATAGTTTAGAAAAAATAAATAAAAAATTAGATGAATTAGAAAATAAAATTTTAAAAGAAAAAAATGAAGAATATATAAATTTATATAAAAATGAAATAAAAAATCTTATTGAAAAAAAAGAAAAAATAATACAATCAAGCAAAGAAAATATTGAAAGTTTTTTATCTTTTTTTGAAAAAAATTATAAAAATAATAAAGAAAAATTTGATAATATTGAAGAAAAAATTTTAAATAAAAAAGAAAAAACAGAAGATGATAAAAAAGTATTATTACTTTTAAATAAAATAGATAAATATGATAAAATAATAAATAATTTATTAGAATTGAAAAGAAAATTTGATATTGATATAGAAGAAGATAAAATACAAAAAATTATTCGTCTTGAAAATGAATTATACAAAAAAAAACTAAAAAAAATAAAAGATATTGATGAATTTAAAAAAATAATAAAAGAATATGAATTATTTCTTATAGAAAATTGAAGTAAATTATGATTAGATAAAGAAAAACAAAAAGAAATATTAGTAAATTTTATAAATGATTTTAAAGAAAGACTAACAAATGAAAAAAGAATAATAAAAGAAACTAAAGAAAATATAAAAGAAAATATAGATGAAATAAAAGAAAAAGTTGTTAGTAATGAAGTTGTTAAAAAAATAGTTGAAAATAAAACAATAAAAAAAGCTAAAAAAATAAAAGATAAAACAATATATAGTATTAGTAAAATAAATGAATGAATCTTAAAAAAATATAATTTGACTGATTATAATTGAGATTATAATGATTTGTTATTAGATTTTTTTGTAAAATTTATAATTTTTATGATTATAGTATATTATTTATTTAAAATAGATTTTATAGCACAATTTACTAAAATAATTTATTGATTTTAAATCTAAATCAATTTATTTTAAAATAATTATAAATTGTTTATTTTTTAAATGAAATTATAAAATGAAAAAATTATATTGAATAAAAATTTTAGACAGAAAAAATAATGTAATACAAGAAAAGACTATATTTTTAAATAAAAAAGAACTAAAAGAAGAAATAAAAAGGGTAAAAAAAAATTGATATAAAATAAAATATTTTGATTTAACTAATTTTTTTTCTAATAAAAAAATTTTCGAAGCAATAATAGACTTATATTTAAAACAATTAGATAATGAAGGTGTAAATTATTTTGAAAAAGAATTAGTAACTGATATATTATTAGAAATAAAATGAATAAATAAAGAATTAGTACCATTGTATGTAAATTTTATAGTAAACTGACTTGACAATTATTTTAAAAATGTTGATAACAAAGTATTCAATGAATTTATGAATAAAGAATTATTTTTTAAAGTAAAAAATAGTTCCTTGAAATGAAGTATAAAAGTACAAATTTATAAAAAATATCATGAACTGTACAAAACACAAAAAAAAATACAAAATAGTATAATAAGAATAATAATATGAAAAATATTTATTATTTTAGGTGCGGTGTGAGTTTCATATTTTATTTGACATAGTTTACTACCAAAAATCACGGCTATTTTAAACACTACTTCAAAATGATGAGTTGATAGTATAGTAGATACTTTATTATTTTATTGACCTATTATATCTTATTCAATTCTATGATTTATTTTCTTTTATTTTTTCCTTTTATTATATAACAAAGAAATATGGTATAATTTATTTAGAATCTTTAAACCACAATATAAGTTATATACTATACAAAATACAATCAAATTATATATGTTAGCTTTGTTACAAAATACTTTAGATGTTGAATATATGAAAAAATTACTAAGAAATATTTTTCCTTTTATAAAAACTATTGAATGAAATTCATTTAGAGAAATTTATTGATATTTATACAATAATTATTCAGATAAATTTGAAAAAACAGAATTATGACTACTAAAAAATGAAAAATCAAATAATGTAAAAAAATGGACTGAAAATATTAGTAAAACATTAGATATATTATCAGAAAGATTACAAGATAATTTGTTATTTTTTAAAAGTATTTTAGATACAACTTTTTTTATTATTTCTGCTATTATTGTTTTATTATGAATTATGCCTTTGTTTATAATAATGCGTAGTATAATGAAAGCTGTAAATAATATAAGAATATAAATTTTTATTGATAAAAAAATATTTTACAAATATAATTTATAACAAATAAAAAAGCAGGACAAAAAGTCCTGTCTTTTTGTTTATTTTATTTTAAAATATCATTTATAATATCATTTATATTATTTATTGTTTTTTCTTCAATAATTTCATTTATAGCTTCCCTAATACCTTCTAATATTGATAATATTCTGGATTTATTTTTAAATTTTATTTCTAATTTATTTATTTTTTCAATAATTTTATTCAATTTTTCTATATTATATTTTTCTAATTTATTTTTATATTTTGTTAAAACTATTTTTTAACTTTGTTTTTTATTTCTAGTTTTATATTTTCTTTTATATTTTCTTCTATATTTTTTTCAATTATAATAGGTTTTGGTTGTGGTGTTATTTCTTCTTCTTTTATTTCTTTTTCTTCAATTTTTTTATTATTTATTTTATTTTTTTCTATTCTTTTTTTATCAATTTCTTTTTTAGTTTTTATTTTTTTTAAATCAAAATTATATTTATATTTTTGTTTAAATTGTTTTATTCAAGTTTTCCTTTGAATATAATCATCAATATAAATATTATTTACTTTTATTTGGTTATAAATATCTGACGATAATTGATATCATAAATTATATGATATTTTTACTAATTTTCTTATCTGATTATAACTAAATTTATATAAAACATCTAATATTTGTTTTATAAAATCATTTTTTATTTCTTTTCTTTTTTTTAAATAATTTTTTATATTTTCTATATTCAGTTGAATCAAAGCTTCAATTGCTTTTTCTTTTGATTTATCAATCATTTTTTTCAATTCTTTATATTTTTTTTCATCAATTTTATTATCAAAATTGATATTATTTTGTTTCAATATTTCTGATAATAAATAATATTGCTTTCATATTATATTAGCAACATTTTTCAATTCGTATAATCAATATTTATTATATACATATTCATATAATTTATTAGTTAACAATAAATTTTTATATTCTTCTACTAAAATTTTTATATCTTTTTTACTTATTATTTGATCTTGATTATTATAATATTGCGGTATAGCTATTTTTGAATATTTATTATAGTAAAAACCAAAAGAATTTGATACTATTATAGCTAATATTACAAAAATAGCTAAAATAAGTTTTTTATTTTTCATGTAGTCTTATTTAAGATATAAAGAATATCCGCAAGCATTTATGACAGATGCTTGCGGATATAGAAATTTATAAAATACTAATTTTTATAAGTTTTAAAATATTTTTTTAAATAGTTTTATGCGGACATGTTTGTTTATTTAGAATATAAAAATAAAATTATATTTTTGTATTATTTATAATAAATTGTCAAAAAATAGTTTTTAAAATATAATTTAAAATTTAAATATATTTATATTGAATATAAAATATATAATAATATATATTAGATTTTATTTTTAAATTTTTTATAAAATGAATGAATTAGAAAATGAAAAATTACTTAGATTTCAAAAAATATATAAAGTTGATTTAACAAAATATAAAATAAAAGAAGAATTAGCTGAAATTTTAGCACCAGAAAATGAATTGAAAATATATTTATCTAAGATTGAAAAATTTAAAAAAAGAAATATCAAATATATAGAAAAAGAAAAAATAAAGTTTGATTTTTTTATATTTAAAAAGATAATTGAAAATTTAAATAGAATAAAAAAGATATGATTATGAATTACTATAAATATAAATTATGAAACTTTATATTATATATATAAAAATAAAAAAACGTTTTATAAATTTAGAAATATGTTAAAAAAAATAAAAAAAGCAATTTGAAAAGATGTTATTTTAGAATTATCAGAAATATGATGTAAAAATAAAAGTATAACTTCAAATAATATTGAATATTTAAAATATTATTATAATATTTCAAATTGATTAGTTGTTTATGCAATAGATGATATAATTCCAAATAAAAAATTAGATAAATATAATATTCATTATTTGCCTGAAATACTACCTATTATTTTAAAGAATAAGATGTATAAATATATAAAAATTGATATAAAATGAACAAAATTTTATTTAAATAATTTAAAAAAATTACAACAATTATTAGATGTATTAGAAAAATATAAAGATATGAAGAATATTATTTTTGAATGATTAGAAAATTATGAAGAAATATATAAATTATTAGAATGAATAAAAAAATATAAAAATATCTGATTCAATCTTCAGTGATTTGCTTTACATAAACCAGAAATTTTAAAATAATTATTTTAAATAAAAAAAAATTTTAAACAATTTTTTAAAAAATACTAGATATTTATTCAAATTATATAATATACACTTTGAATATAAAACATTTATATTTTAAATAAATTATAATATGATATTTTGAAGGGTAAAAATAGATAAAAATTGATTAGAACAATATACAAGTTTTTCTAAATTTTATCCTAAATGAATAGAAAATAGATATTGAAAATTTGATGATGATTTAGAAAATAATATAAAAATGTTTGATTATAAAATTATAAATAAAAAATTAGTAGAAAATAAGCTAGAATGATTTAAACCTTTGGAATATTGACAATTTAAAATAAAACAGAAATGATTTATTAGATATTTCAAATGATATAACAATGAAGTTATAATAGAAATAACAACACAAGATAAAATAGATGGTGTTAAACCTTTTTATATAAAAAATATTGAAATTTGAATAGCTAATATGTTTAAATATTTAAATATTATGATAAACAGACTAGTGTTAGATTTTTTTAAAAATAATAAAGAAACATTAGAAAATATTTTTATAAAAAGTAATATATCAGATAACTTTGAACAGCAAAAGGAAATATTTTTTAAAAAATTATTTGACGATAATTCTAATATTGATTATTCTGTAGATAAAACTTTGTTAGATAATATAAAAAAAATAATGTTTGAAAAATATTTATATTGATATCAAGATGTTTTTTATCAATATTATTTTATCAAAAAAGATAATTTTTTATATTTGTTAGATATATATTTTAAAACAAATGAAAACTCTAATTTAGAATATGTGTATAAAATTATAAAACAATATCATGTTTATGATGTGCTAAAAAATGTAAAAAAATGAATATTATATAAAGAAAATAATTTTATAACAGATATAAAATTTGATAATAAAATCGATAATTTATTTTCATTATAATTTTTAAATAAATAATATTTTTATTAGTAACTATTAGCTAATTCTATAATATTTGAAAAAGATACATCTTTATTTTGTAGAATAATCAAAGCATTTATAAAGATAGGCAAGAATATTTTTTCATTTTTTATAAATTTTTCTTCATCATTTAAATAAGCTTTTCTATTTATTACGGAAAATTTCGCTATTTCATAAACTAATTCCATTCATTTAGTTTCTTTTTCTTTTTCTATTTTAAAATTATTTCAAATAAATTCATAAAATTTTTCAATACTTTCAAGGCTATCAACTAATTTTTTATAATTATTATAGTATTTAGCATTTTTATTATTGTAAATTATATTATTTTTTAAGGTATCTTCATAATATTTAACTTTATTATAGAAATCTTGAACAAAAACATTTAAATTTTTATTTTTTATAAAATCTATTATTTCAGCCACAGCACTATTATTTATTTTGCTAATATCTTCAACTTCTTTTAAATATAAAGTTTTTTTATAAAGTGGTAAAAGTTGTTGAACTATCAATAGCTTTAGATTATTTACTAATCATTTTAAGTTTCATTTTATTTCTCAAATTCTTTCTTTCAATCATCGAATATTCGATATATGCGTTGTTGTAAAAATACCATATCAGATATTTGATAAGTTTATAATACCTGATAATGATTCTTCATCTCTTATTTCTCAGATGAATGCTATATTTCAATCTCTTCTTACCAAAGCTTTTATATGTTCTTTAAATCAGATTGTTGTTTCTTCGTCTCATGTTTCTCTTACCTCTAATTGTTCTACAAAATCTAGTTTTTTTTCAATAGGGTCTTCAATAGATGTAATAGCTATTTTATCATTATTTTTATGAATTTTTTTTAACATTGAATAAATTGATGTTGATTTTCAACTATTTGTTTTTCATCAAATTATCACAACTCATTTTCATTCAATTGAAGTATTTACTATCTTATCATAATCTCAATAACTAACATCTATAAATTTTGTTACTAATAATCTTGTAACAATAGAATAATAATGCTTTCAATCAAGTTCAAACGGTTCAGCATTTAGTCTTATATCAAATTTATTTTCTTTTCAATTTTTATCTATTAGAATCATCGAAAAAGAAACATCATATATTTTATTATTTTGTCATTCAAGTTTTGTTCAAAATATATTAGACAAAAATGAAACAGCTATTCTTTTATCTTCTATTGATAAGTTTTCTCAAACTTCAACTGTTTTATCTAATAATTCATCTAAATCATATATTTCTTCTTTCTTTAAAAGATAATTTATAACAAATAAAAATTTAACTATTTCTTCTTCATAATCTTCATTTGATTGTGATAATATATTTATATAATAGTTTTTATATTTTATAAGAATATCATATAAATCTTTTAACTTGATTTTATACAATAATTGGTCTTTTCTTCATCTTAACATATATTTTTGTCAGCATCACAGTGCTTCTAAATGTAGGTCTGTATATCATTTTTCATATTGTATCAAAATAAATATTGTTATTATTTTTTCATAAAATGTAGATTTTATATTTACTTCTTCAGTATTTCATCAGAAATTTAAATAAATTTTTTCTTTTCTTTCATTATTTTTATTTCAATCATTTATAACATTATAAGATTCTAAAGCTAAAAAATTAGCTATCATATTATCTATTTCTTCTTTCGAAAATTTTCTTATTTTTTTTATATTTTTTTTATTTTTATTACTATTATCATTACTATTTTTAGATAAATATTCTATTATTTCATTATATTTTCATTCAGTATTATTTTTTATAAGTTCACTAATTATATTATCTAGTAATCAGTTTTTTATAAGATATTCTTTTGTCTTTTTTTTATCTTTTTTA
>Ga0256838_1000895_pt1 | contig 15436 bp, 14 predicted proteins | sample 4571419metaG_FD_185978 | JGI IMG/M metagenome (GOLD analysis project Ga0256838, IMG submission 185978) | Hydrothermal vent microbial communities from Guaymas Basin, Mexico - 4571-419 | ecosystem: Environmental > Aquatic > Marine > Hydrothermal vents | place: Mexico: Guaymas Basin | collected...
GAGTTAAAAGAGACTATACTAGATATAAAAGCAACAAACCAAAACAAAGAAACTTTTATAGTAGAGATGCAAAAAAAAGATATGGGAGACTTTAACAAAAGAAGTTTATACTATACATCTAAAGCTTATGTATCTCAACTACCAAAAGGTAATGATTATACAAAACTTAAAAAAGTTTATTTTATAGGGATACTAAACTTCAATATATTTGAAAACAAAGAGTTTATAAGCAGACACCTTATAATAAATCAAGAAACAAATACACAAGATTTAAAAGATTTTGAATTTACATTTATAGAACTTCCAAAATTTACTAAAGAACTAAAAGAGTTAGACTCTATATTAGATAAATGGATATACTTCTTAAAAAATGCATCTGATTTAAACATAATCCCAAAAGAGTATGAAAATATAGAAGAGTTCAAAGATGCATTTGATATAGTTACCCAAACAGCTTGGAATCCAAAAGAGTTAGAGGTATATGAATACATAGCATTAAAAGAGTTTGATGAGATAAATGCCTTAAGAACTGCTGAAAAAAAAGGTCTTGAAAAGGGTCTTGAAAAGGGTCTTGAAAAGGGAATGCAAAAAGGTCTTGAAGAGGGTAAAAGAAAGAAACAGATAGAGATAGCTAAGAATTTGCTAGATGTTTTAGATGTTGAGACTATATCGTTAAAGACAGGTTTAGACATAGAGTTGATTAATGAGCTTAAATAACCTATTTAAATCATTTTTTCAGAAAAAAAGCTATACTATGTTTTTAAAAACACTATCCAAGAAGCCCAATATGAGGAAAAATTATGTCAGCTACACAATCACAAATAGATCAACTTGTTGAGATATATATAGCAACTTTCAATCGTGCTCCAGATGCAGATGGATTAAACTATTGGTTGTCAAATATTACAGAACAAGGTTGGAGTATAGAGGATGTTGCAAAATCTATGTTTGAGTCATCAGAAGTTGCACAACATTATCCTTCAAATTTATCAAATGGGGATTTTGTTGATAAAATATATAATAATCTTTTAAGCAGAAACTCAGATATCGATGGTAAAAATTATTGGACTAGTGAATTGGATAATGGTCATATATCGAAAAACTCTATGCTTTTAGCTGTTGTAAATGGTGTAAAATCAGATACTGGAAGTTTAGCAGATAAGCAAATTTTAGAAAATAAAAAAGAGGTAGGGATTAATTTTGCTGTTAAAAATGGATTGAATAATATAGATTTAGCAAAGTCTTCAATGCAGATAGTTACATTAGATGCTTCAACAGTTGAAACAGCAAAAGATATGCAAGATGCATTTAAACTCTCTTTAGACCCTACTAATGTTGTTATTCAAGGAACAGATAATGATGATATTATAAAATCAACATCTGACAAAAACTATATATATACTTTTGCTGGTGATGATGTGATTACTACATTAAATGGTGATAACTATATAAAATCTGCACAGGGGATAGATAGTATATATGCAGGTACGGGGAACGATATAATATATACTGGTGCTGATGATGATACAGTATATGCAGATGCAGGAGATGACAAAATCTATGCAGATACTGGTAATGATTCTATTCATGGTGAAGTTGGAAATGATATTATATATGGTGGTGCTGGTAATGATTATCTCTATGGAGATGCTGGTAATGATACTATTATAGCTGAAGATGGAGATGATTATATATATGGTGGTGATGGAGATGACCATATATATGCAAATGATGGGGATGATTATATATCAACAGGAGCAGGATTGAATCTTGTGGATGCAGGTAGTGGAGATGACTATATATATGGTGGTGAGCTTAAAGATATAATATATGGTGGAGCAGATAATGACACTATATATGGTGAAAATGGTAATGATATACTTGATGGTTTAACAGGCAATGATACTATATATGCTGGAGCAGATAATGATACTGTAAATGGTAATGAAGGTAATGATGTACTATATGGTAGCGATGGAGATGATCAAATAGATGGAGAACTTGGTAGTGATTTTATATCTGGTGGTTCAGGTTCTGATATTCTTTCTGGTGGAGAAGGAACTGATATGTTTAGTTTCAAGTCAAAAGAAAGCACTATAACTAGTATGGATTATATAAGTGACTTTGAATATTCAATAGATAGAGTGTTATTTGTAAATCATGGTGATGAAAATATAGTAGCTTCAAGAACAGATATATCTAGCACTTCAGATTTAACATCGGCTATAAATTTGGTAGCTTCTGAAGATGGTAGTGTTAATGCTATTGTTCGATGGTTTATATATGATGATTATACATATATTGTTGAAAATATGAATTCAGATGATTTTTTTAATAACGATACAGATATAGTTGTTAAACTACAAGGTGTGATAGATTTAACTGGTTTAGATACAAGTACTATATCTTTTGGAAATTGATATTATGAAAACTATTCAGATAAAAACACTAACTCCAACTTATGATAGCATAGAAGATAGGATAAGATTATCTATAAACTATCAAGATATAGATAATCGTATAGATTTTATGATAACTAGAAGTTTTATAATACAACTTTTGCCTATACTTGATGAATATTTATACAAACATTATTCTGAATATAAAGATGATGAAGATATGATAGAGATAAAAGCTCAAGAGGCAAGAACTCAAGATAGTAATGTTAGTAGTACAAATGTAGAAGATATCCATCTATACAAATCATTAGAGGATTTACTAGTAACTATAAACTTAAAATACGATGCAAATACAAACTTGACATACATAGAATTTATATCAAAAGAGGGGCATAAAGCTTCAACAACTTGTGATATAGATATGCTAAAAAGCATTATAAAATCTATAAAATCAACTATACCAAACTTTAGTTGGGGTATATCTTCCCATTTTTAAGTAACTCTGGTACTATTTAATTTTATAAATTTTAGTGTCAGAGTGATTTAATCTCTTTTAAAGATAAATTACTCTATACTTCTTTCATATATAAATTAAGGGAATTTATTTGGCTCGTAAAATTAGAGTTTTTATAGAGGATTCATCTCAACATATCTTACTAAAAAGTTTAAGTGGTCTAGTTTTGTTTAAAGATGAAATGGACTATGAGACATTTAGAACTATGCTTATAGAACTAAATGTTAAGCACGATATAGATATACACTCTTATGTATTGATGCCTGAGTATTTTGAGTTTCTTTTAACTCCAAAACATCCAGAAGCTATATCTAAGTTTATGCAAAGTCTTGGTAGAAAATATGTTGGATACTATAACAAAAAGTACAATCGAAGTGGAACTATTTGGGATGGTAGATATAAAGCATCCTTAGTTGAAGATAAGATTTATCTTTTTGATGTGATGAAGTACATAGAAACACTACCTTTAAAAGAGGGGGTAGCTACTAAGTTAAAAGAGTATAAATTTAGTAGTGTTCATAAAAACCTTTTTAATGAGCAAGATAACATTATAACTTATCATAATTTATATAAAAATTTAGGTTTTACACAGGTTCAAAGGATAGAAGCATATTCTAAAATCTTTTATTCTAAAATGCTAGATGAAACTTTAGAATTTATAACAAAAAGTTTATATAAGCAAACGGTAACTGGCAGTGTAGAGTTTATAAAAAATTTAGAAGAACAAATAGGTGTTAGTCTAACCTCAAAACAAAGAGGAAGACCAAAAAAAGAAACGATAAAAAAAGGAAAAAAAATGTATAAAAATTTAGTAGTATTAGATAAAGCTAAACACAAAGAGTTAAAGATAAATCCACTTGAAGATTTAGAATTTGCAAGAGAGAGTGCATTTATACCAGTTGTAGCATCTGAAGTTGCTTCTGTTGGAGCTACTTTTCCAGTTGTATTTAGTGCAGATGAAAATCCATCTTTAATAGCTTTAGTATCTCTAGGTAGTGGTAATCTTGCACTTGATGAAAATGGAAAATGGATAACAAACTATGTTCCATCATTTTTAAGAAAATACCCTTTTGCATTAGCATCAACTGAATCAAATCCTGAACAAAAAGTTATACTTATAGATGAAGATTCAAAACTTTTTTCAAAATCAAAAGGTAAAAAACTTTTTAAAAGTTCAGGTGAACATTCAGATACACTAAGTCATGCTATCAAGTTTTTAACAGCTCATGAAAAAGAGATGGTTATCACTAAAAATGTTGCAAAAATCATAGCAGATAGTGGCATCTTAGAAGATAGAGAGATAGCAGTAGGTGAGGGTGAAGAGAAAAAAGTTTTAGTAAATGGTTTTAAAGTTGTAGATAGAGAAAAACTAAATGCTTTAAGTGATGATATTTTAGCTGATTGGGTTAGAAAAGGGATTATCTCTATGATAGATGCTCATCTAAAATCATTAGAACATATTCAAACTTTATTTAATATCGCACAAAAAAGACAAAGCTAGGTATCATTATGGCAAATCCACAAAAAAAACAAAAAGATGCTCGTTCTGAGCTTAAAGAGGCTATTTTAGCCTCTAAAAAATCATTTATAATAGTTGGTGTTTTTAGTTTATTTATAAATCTACTTATGTTAGTTCCATCAATCTATATGTTACAACTATATGATAGAGTTATGACAAGTAGAAGTGAAGATACACTAATAATGCTTACTTCTATCGTTTTAGTTCTATTTGTAACTATGGCACTTTTAGATATAGTAAGATCAAGAATGCTTGTAAAAATAGGTAACAAGTTAGATTCTTTACTAAGTCAAAGGGTTTTTAATACTCTTTTTGAGTTAGCAAACAAACACCCTGGTAAAGCTTCATCTATGCCATTAAACGACTTAACGCAAGTTAGACAGTTTATGACAGGAAATGGTATATTTGCATTTTTTGATACACCTTGGATACCTATATATATAGCTTTACTTTTTATGTTTCATCCTGTTTTAGGTTATTTCTCTATATTTGCAGCTATAGTATTGGTATCTCTTACTATTTTTAATGAATATTCAACTAAAGCAAAGTTAGCAGAGGCAAATAAACTAAATAGAGCATCAACAGCTTTTGTTGATGCTAACCTTAGAAATGCAGAGATTATAAATGCTATGGGTATGAGAAGTAATATCCGTGAAAAATGGAAAGAAAAATACTATGGTTTTTTAAATGCTCAAAATGAAGCAAGTTCTAAAGCTGGTGTTTTTTCAAATGTATCTAAAGTAACAAGAATGATGTTTCAATCACTTATATTGGGTTTAGGTGGTTACTTAGCTATACATAATGAGATAAGTTCAGGGATGCTTATAGCTGGTTCTATCCTTATGGGTAGAGCTTTAGCACCACTTGACTTACTTATAAACAGTTGGAAAGGTTTTAGTAGTGCTAGAACATCTTATGCAAGACTTGAAAAACTTTTAGAAGATTTTCCAAAAGATAAAGAGTATATGGAACTTCCAGCTCCAGAAGGTGAGATTATTCTTGAGGGTGTTGTTGTTGTACCACCTGGTGCTAAACAACCATCTATCAAAGGTATCTCTATGAAGATAAACAAGGGTGATGTTGTTGGGATTATCGGTCCATCAGCTGCTGGTAAATCTTCACTTGCAAGAGCTATACTTGGTCTTTGGCCTTTAGTTCAAGGTAAAGTAAGACTAGATAAAGCAGATATCCATCAATGGGATAAAGAGCTTTTAGGTAAGTATATAGGTTATCTACCTCAAGATATAGAACTTTTTGAGGGTACTATTAGTCAAAATATAGCTAGATTTAATGAAGTTGATTCTAAAAAAGTTGTAGAAGCTGCTCAAAAAGCTGGTGTTCATGAGATGATTTTACGATTACCTGAGGGTTATGATACTAGAATAGGTGTAGGTGGAGCAACTCTTTCGGGTGGACAAAGACAAAGGATAGGTTTTGCAAGAGCTATATATGATAATCCTGTATTAGTTTTACTAGATGAACCAAACTCAAATCTTGATGATCAAGGTGAAGCATCTCTTGTTAGAGCTATAAAATTTTTAAAAGAGAGTAAAACAACAGTTATACTTATAACTCATAGACCAAATATACTACAAGTAACAAATAAACTAGCAGTAGTTAAAAATGGTACTTTAGAGTTATATGGTGAGACAAATCAGGTGTTGGCAAAGATAGCACAAGCAAACAATCAAGCTAAACAGCAACAACAACCTGCAAAACAACAACCTGCATCTCCAGCTCCAAAAATATCACTTGGTAAACCAGGTAGTTAAGGAAAAATGATGAATGAAAAGATAAAAATGCCATCAAGTGATGACAGTGGTGTAGTAAGATTTGGATTTTTAGTAATTTTTTTAGTATTTGGAATTCTTGGTGGTTGGATGGCTTTTGCTCCACTTGCTAGTTCTTCTGTAGCTATGGGGAAAGTATCAGCTGACTTAAACAAAAAGACTGTTCAGCATTTAGAAGGTGGTAAAGTTACTGCCATATATGTAAAAAATGGTGACAAAGTAGAAAAAGGTCAAGTTTTATTAAAACTAAGAGATGTTCAGATAAAAGCTCAACTAGATATCTTAAAAGCTCAGTATCAAGATGTTATAGCTCTTTTTGCAAGACTTCAAGCTCAAAGAGATGGTGCAGATAAGATAAGTTTTCCAAAAGAGTTAACAGATGAAAATGCGATAAAAGACCAAACAAATATATTTATCACAACAAAAAAGACTATACGAGATGAAAAAGCTATCACTAAGAAAAAGATATCTCAACTAAGCAAGCAGATAGATGGTCTTAAGTCTTTAATGATAAGTAAACAACAGAAAAAAGCTTCACTTTTAGAAGAGAAGTTAGAGTGGGAAAACCTTTATAAAGAGAGACTTGTAGATAAGCAGAGGATAAGAGAGCTTCAAAGAGAAGAAAATATGATAGCTGGTGATTTAGCAAGTACCTCTTCTCAGATTGCAAAGTTAAATGAACAGATAAGTGAAACCAAAACTCAGCAACTTTTAAGAGAAAAAGAGTTTAAAAAAGATATCTTACAAAAGTATGTGGAAGCAAAAACTAGGATATCTGACTTAAAGTCAAAAATCATAGCGAATGAAGATACTTTAAGAAGAACAACTATAAAAGCACCTATATCTGGAACAGTTGTTGGTATGACTATACATACAGTTGGAGCTGTTATAAAACCAGGCGAAAGAATACTAGACATAATACCAACAGATGCTAAACTTATAGTTATAGCTCAGATACAAACAACAGATATTGATAAAGTAAGAAAAGGTCTTTTAGCAGATATAATGTTTTCAGCATTTAATCTAAAACAGATAAATGTTATACAAGGTGTTGTTACTTATGTATCTGCTGATAGTGCTATAGATGAAGTTACAGGTATGCCTTATTATGAAGCTAAAATAGAGGTAAATGAAGAGGGTATGAAGACATTAGATGAACATGGTTTCGTTTTAGTTTCTGGTATGCCAGCTCAGGTTATGATAAAACTAGGAAATAGAACTGCTCTTAGTTATCTTATAAAACCTTTTAGAATGATGTTGGAGAAAAGTTTTAATGAAGAATAAAATCATTTTACTAAGTATTTTTAGTGTTATATCTTTAAATGCTGAGGTTTTGACATTTTCTAAAGCTTATGAGTTGGCTTTAGAAAATACACACTCATTAAAAGCTTCTATATTTAAGTCAGAAGGTGCAAAAGAGAGAGTAAATCAAGCAAAATCACAATTGTATCCTCAAATAAATCTATCTGCATCGTATAAAAAAACTGAATATAAATACAATAAAAATTACAATGCAACGGAAGATACAATAAATCAGGGTTTGATTAATTATACTCTTTCTTTGAAACAATCTATATACAATGCAAATATATATACAGGTATATCTTTAGAAAAATCAAAAAATGAACTTTATAAAGTTGGTGTTGAGTTAGAAAAAGATGAATTAGCACAAAAAGTTTTTCAAGCATATCTTGATGTTTTAAAAATCAACAATAAGATAGAGTTAGATAAAGCTTATCTAAGATATGCAAAATCAAGACTTGATGAGTTAGCTAAAAAGTATGATATGTATATGGCTAGTAAGATGGATTTGTTGGAGATGAAAGTTGATTATAAATCTGCTCAAATTGATTTAAAAAAAGATAAAAAACTTTTTATTGTCAACAGATTAAAGCTAAAGCAGTTGATAGGTAACTATAAGTATGAATTGCCATCTATAAAACCAGATGAACATATATTAAGCACTATCGCACTTATAAAATCTTCTATAAATAAAAGTGGAGATTTTACAAATAATCTACAACTTTTAAAAGCAAAACTTTCAGTAGAAGTTGCAAAAAAAGATGTTCATAATGCTTTTGTTGCTCATTATCCTACACTTGATTTACAGGCATCTTACTCTGGTTATGAGACTGATGACCCAACTTCTGATTCTCTATATAAAGATGTAAAAAGTGTTATGCTTTTGTTCAATCTACCAATTTATAGTGGAGGAAGAACTTCGTCAAGAGTAAGTGAATTGCAATACAATGTTCAATCAGCATTAGAAGAGTATGAAGATACAAAAAAACAAATAGAAGTTATTTATGATGAAAATTTAGCTCTATTGGATGCCTCAATAGAATCTGTTTCTATGTATCAAGAAGCACTTGTTTCTGCAGAGCTTTATTCTGAGTCTATAGAACAGGGTTATGAACACGGTTTAAAAAGTATTATCGATGTAAATGATGCTAAAAACAAACAATACAATGTAAAGTATAAATATATAGAAAATATATATGATTTGGTAAACTCATATATAGGTTTACTTATAGTTACAAATGATTTTAAAAATATATCATTACTTGATAAGTTAGTAAAATAATGAAAAAAGCCATAATAACAGGTATAACAGGTCAAGATGGAGCATATTTAGCAGAGTTATTGCTTAGTAAAGATTATGAAGTTTATGGAACTTATAGAAAAAGTTTATCTGAAAACTTTTGGAGGATTAAAGAGTTAGGTATAGATAATCATCCAAATCTTCATCTTCTTGAGTATGACTTGAAAGACTTTGATACAACTGTTACTATGGTTAAAAACATTATGCCAGATGAGATATATAATCTAGCAGCAAAAAGTTTTGTATGTGCATCTTTTGAAGAGCCTTTAGTTACTACTCATGTAACAGGTTTAGGTTGTGCTCATCTTCTTGAAGCGATAAGACTTATAGATAATAAAATAAGATTTTATCAGGCTAGTACTTCTGAGATGTTTGGTCAGGTGTTAAGCCATCCTCAAGATGAAAATACAAGATTTTTTCCTAGAAACCCTTATGGTATAGCTAAACTTTATGCACATTGGATGGTTGTAAACTATAGAGATATGTATGGACTTTTTGCTTGTAGTGGTATTTTGTATAATCACGAATCACCACTAAGAGGTATAAACTTTGTAACTAGAAAGATTACAGATTCTGTAGCAAAAATCAAGCTAGGCAAGATGGAGTGTTTAGAACTTGGAAATATGGATGCTAAAAGGGACTGGGGTTATGCTAGGGACTATGTTGAGGGTATGTATCTTATGCTTCAAGCTAACAAAGCAGATAACTATGTTCTTGCAACAAATAAAACTCACACAGTAAGAGAGTTTGTAACAATGGCTTTTAAATCAGCTGGTATAGAGTTGGAATTTAGAGGTAAAAATGAGCAAGAGGTAGCCGTTGATGTTGCTACTAGTAAAGTTGTAGTAAAAGTAAATCTAGCATTTTATAGACCACCAGAAAAAGATATCCTTGTAGGTAATCCACAAAAAGCAAAAGATGAGTTGGGTTGGGAAGCTAAGTGTTCATTTGAAGAGTTATGTTCTATGATGGTTAAAGCGGATTTAAAAAGAAATGAAAATAGCAATAATTCATGATTGGCTTGTTACAGATGCTGGTGCTGAAAAGGTTTTAAAGTCTATTTGTGAGCTTTATCCTGATGCTGATATATTTTCTTTAGTTGATTTTTTAGATGCTAAAGATAAAAAAGAGATAATAAACTCTAAAAAAGTAACAACCACTTTTATCCAAAAACTACCATTTTCAAAAAAATATTTTAGATACTATCTTGCACTTTTTCCAATAGCTATAGAGAGTTTAAATCTAAACTCTTATGATTTGATTATAAGCTCATCTTGGGCAGTTGCAAAGGGTGTCAAAACTCATAAAAATCAGTTACATATATGTTATTGTCATACCCCTATAAGATATGCTTGGGATTTGTATGATGAATACACTTCAAATCTCAAAGGTTTAAAAGCTTTGTTTGTAAAGTGGACATTAAAAAGATTAAGAAAATGGGATATAGATACTTTAGATAGAGTTGATTATTTTGTTGCAAACTCAAAGTTTGTTCAAGAGAGGATTAAAAGAACTTACGATAGAGATTCTATAGTTATCTATCCACCTATTGATGTAGATAGATTTGAGTTATATAAAGATAAAGATGATTTTTATATAACAGCTTCAAGATTAGTACCTTATAAAAAAACAAAACTTATAGTTGAAGCTTTCAATGAGATGCCAGATAAGAAGTTAGTTGTTATAGGTGCAGGGGAAGAATATGATGCTATAAAAGAGATAGCAAAAGAAAATATCTCTGTTTTGGGATATTGTGCTAATGATGCGTTAGTTGATTATATGCAAAGAGCAAAATGTTTTGTTTATGGTGCTGTTGAAGATTTTGGGATAATACCTATAGAAGCTATGGCTTGTGGAACTCCTGTTGTTGCATTAAATCAAGGTGGGACAAAAGAGACAGTTGAAGATGGTATAAATGGTATTCATTTTCAACATCAAACAAAAGATGATATAATAAAGGCTATAAAACGGTTTGAGAGTAAAAAATTTGTAGCAGATGATGTTAGGGTTAGTGCTTTAAAATATAAAGATTTTAAAGATAAATTTGGAGAATTTGTAAAAGATAGATGCAAAGATATTTAACTAAGTTACTTATTGCTGTTACAGATGTACTTTGGTTGATAGTGCTTTTTTACCTTAGTGTATATGTAAGAGAACATATTGGTATTGTAAAGTTACCAGAGTTTGATAGATTTGGACTTTCTGATTTTTCTTTTGTTATATTTATCGTATTTTCACTTATGTATTATGAAAAAATATACCGTTTTAGGTATGATTTTTGGCAAGATACACTTAAAGTATCAAAAGCCTTTATTTTAGGTTTTTTAATTACACTATCATTTTTGGCACTTACTAAAACAAATCTTGAATATTCAAGGGTTTTTATAGTTATATATTTTTCAATGGGGATTATTTTGCTTCCTATTGCAAAAAGATATACAAAAAAACTTATATTTAAGATAGATGCTTTTAATAAAAGGGTTTTGGTTGTTGGACTTGATGAACAAGTTGATATATTTAAAAATGAATTAGCACATAACTGGTACTTGGGACAGAAGTATTCTGAGGATGATTATCATAGTGTTATCATAGTATCTCAAGGTTTGAAGATAGAAAAGTTTAATAAACTTATAGATAAATATTTGGATAAACATAGTGAACTTTTTGTTGTTCCATACATAACAAATATAAATTTTATGCACTCAAATATACTTGAGTATTCAAATATACGATTAAATACTATTCAGATAGAAAATAAGCTACTTATAAAAAGAAATATTTTTATAAAAAATATTTTTGACAAATCTTTAACATTAATGGTTTCACCTATATTTTTACTTATACATATTTTAGTTGTTATTGTTATAAAGCTTGATTCAAAAGGTGATATATTTTTTAGACAATACCGCTTGGGAAAAGATAATATTAACTTTAAAATATATAAATACAGAACGATGTATGAAAACGGTGATGAGATTTTAAAAACATATCTAAAAGAAAATCCTGATGAGGTTAAATACTATGAAAAGTATCACAAGTATAAAAATGACCCACGAATAACAAAAATTGGAAAAATACTAAGAGCAACTTCTATAGATGAACTACCACAACTTATAAATGTACTTAAAAATGAGATGAGCTTGGTAGGCCCTAGACCATATATGTTAAGTGAAGAAAAAAAGTTAGATGCATATAAGCATTTTATACTAAAAGTTAAACCAGGAGTTACTGGTTTATGGCAAGTAGCTGGAAGAAATAACCTTACTTTTAAGCAAAGAAATGAGTTGGAAGTTTGGTATATAAAAAATTGGTCTTTATGGGCTGACTTTGTTATACTTATAAAAACTATAAAAGTTGTTCTTAGTAAATTAGGGGCTAAATAGTACAACAAAAAGAAATACATAAATATTTTATATTTTTACTTTAGTAATTAAAGTTTTTGTGATAAAATAATAACTATAAAAAAATAAGGAAAAACATATGGATAAGCAAACAGCAAATAAAACAACATTAGAAAAATTAGACGAGAAAGTAACAAGTATATTAGAAAAGTATAATAAACTTAAAAGTGAAAATGCAAACTTACAAACAGAGATAGCTTCTTTAAAAGCAGAAAAAGAGTTAAAAGATCAACAAATCTTAAAACTTGAAGATGAAAATGCTATGAAAGAGTTAGAGATGGAAGAGATTGTTAATAAAATCGAAGGTATCTTAGGCTAATGATTTATGACTAAAATATCTTTGTATGTAAATGGTCGCTCTTTTGATTTAAATATAGAGGATGATTTTTTACCATTTTTGGAAAAAGAGATGAGTAAAGATTTTAATCTTGATGGAAATATTGATTCTAAAACTTTACTTAACTCATATTTAAAAAAAACACACAGATTGTTTAAAAAAGAGAAAGAGATAGAAAATATCTTAAAAAAATTTAGATAATTTATCTTTTTTATTTTTCTATAAGTTTAAAATGATAAAATTTCAACCTCTTAAACAAGAGACGGTGTGCGCTCGTAGCTCAGCTGGATAGAGCACTGGTTTGCGGTACCAGCGGTCAGGAGTTCGAATCTCTTCGGGCGCACCATTGAAATTCCCCTATATTTCTACTTTTTATAGAAATTATCATTTATTTTTTATATTTAATATTTTTTGGGTGATATTTTAGGTAATACTTTATTTAACTATTATAGTTGCCAGTAATTACACAATTACCCCATAACAATTTAATTATCATAGAACTACTTTTCAATTACTAGGTGGTAATTACACAATTACCTATCATTTATTCTCTGATTATTACCAGTAACTGTATAATTACCCCTTAGTCTTTGAAAATGCCTTATAGAGAGGTTTTTAAGAGTTGCTTTTGCTACATATACCTTAGTACATTATCTTTTACATTTATATTTGTACATTACATCTGCGAAATACTTAAAAGGAAAATTGCTAAAGCAATATTTCTATCCATTTGATGCAGTTCTTCGAACTGATAGAATGTATCTTGACATAATCGCCTAAGGGCGATTAGTCGCTTTTTATTTATTGTCGCCTTACGGCTCTTTTTTGCATATAGGGGAAGAGTTTCACTCTTCGGCTAGTGTTTGGGTGTTTAGTGCTGTTCTGTGTGCCTTGCACCACTTCATCAGTAGCAGTTGCTAGGGTGCAACGGCTTCGCCTCTATTCGCTTTGCTCATGGGGTTGTTATGTAAGTTTTAGTTTTGATAAATATGTAGTAGTGTAGTGGGGTTAGAATTTACTTTTTTATCTCTTATAGCTTTGATAAGCTATAAGAATTAATCATTTGGTTCTATGATACCTTTTTCTATTAAAAGCTTTTTGATGATATATCCAGCTGTTCTATCATCTTTCTTTGCATATTCTCTAAGCTGTTTTTTTTGTGTTGGTGTTAATGCTACCGATAGAGGTATATTTGCTTGTTCTTTTTTAACATTTGAACCTTTGGGTCTGCCCATCTTCTTTTTTTGCATATTTTGTAAATCTGCATGAGTTGTACTAATGGTTTCATTTTTATCATCTAGTTTATCAAACTTTGCTTTTGCCATTTTATATTACCTTATATATAATTATCATATATTTAACTATAACAAAATACAGTTAAATATATTCTTTAATTTTGTTCATTAGTTCTTGCATTGTGTTACTTATCTTTTTATATGCATGTTTTTTTATGCCTGTACTATTTGTTGCTAAGTCTATAATACTTGTTCCCTCATTTTCAGCACTTTGTAATGCTCTTGTATGTGGTACTTGAAAATACTCTATTTCATCTCCTGTAATCTCTTCTATATATTCTATGGCATCTGTAACATCTTGTTCTTTGATATATGCATTTGCTATGAATAGTATAGGGATGTTTTGTTCTTTGGCTCGTTTATAACTCTCTAGTGTTGTTCCTAATGCATTTATAGTTGGGTTAAATGGTATGATAATTAAATCTGCATCTTGAGATACTTTGTTTAGTCGTGCATCATCAAATCCTCCAAAGTCATAAACTACATCACCCTCAGATATTGTTGGAGCATCATCTTTTAAATCTACTTTGTAAACTCTATCTTTATCTAGTGTCTTTGTTAAAACTCCATAAGGATCAAGTTCTATAATCGTTGCATCAAAATATAGTGCTATTTGTATAGAGTAAATACTTTTACCAACTCCACCTTTTTGATTCCATAAAATTATTTTCATAATTAGTTCCTTTTATATATATTTATATAATATTATATAAATATATATAAAAATCTACTTAAGTATAATATAATAAAGTATAGTTATTATTGATTAATATATCTATATATAATAAATTATATTTTAGTATGTATAAATATTTTTAAGTATTAGTTACTAGAATTTAGTATAGTGTTTACTTTATCACTTACAAAGTTACCTAAATTCTCAAAGCTACTTGTATTCATTTTAGTTCCAAGTTCTGTTTTAAACTCACCTAAATCTATTTGACTAAAATCTATTTTTTGAAATTCTTCTGGCTTAAAACCTGAACAGTCTGGATTATCTGCCATTCCCCATCCTTTACTTATTTGTATTCTGCCTTGTTCATTTAAAATTCTTGCTAATGTAGAATTAAAACAACAGTATGTTTTTTTCTTTTGAATACAGATATTAGCAATACCAATTTTTTTTGAACAATATTCACCAATATAATGACATACATTTTTATTGTTTAATTTTGCTAATTTCTTTTCTTCCTCTTTGCATGTAATTAAATTAAGAAATACTTTGTCTTTTTCACAACATCCACCACCAAATAAGCCAAAAAATTTATCTTTAGAACGGCATCTATTATCTTTACCATTAAAGACAAATATTTGTCCATTACAGCTGCCATCTTCACCCCAGCCATCATTATTTTTATCTGATGTTACGATAATCTAAATTCATAAATTTTAAAAACTGTTACAACTCTAAGCAACTTGCAATTCTTCAACTTTTTGATAGGCTACTTTTAAAGCCTCAATATATATTTTTTCCTTAATTGCAAAGTGGTTCATTTTATAGTTTAATCGAAGTTTCTCTAATTTAATAAAGCCACAAACAGCTAAATGTATATGGTTTCTCTGTGATGTTTCAACTTTT
>Ga0256838_1000896_pt1 | contig 15429 bp, 15 predicted proteins | sample 4571419metaG_FD_185978 | JGI IMG/M metagenome (GOLD analysis project Ga0256838, IMG submission 185978) | Hydrothermal vent microbial communities from Guaymas Basin, Mexico - 4571-419 | ecosystem: Environmental > Aquatic > Marine > Hydrothermal vents | place: Mexico: Guaymas Basin | collected...
TTCATATATGGAAACGTGTGTCCGTGTTGAAAGTAACCGTGCACGTAATAAAAGGTTGTGTAAAAATTCAGCAGATTCCAATCACTTGCAGCAGATATAAAATTTAAAAATCTCGCTCTTTCTGCCCAATACGGCAATACATACAAATTTCCAACGGTTCTAAGCCTCCAAAACCATAAATTGTAGTTAAGTATTGTACTTAATATCCATGCCACAAAGCCTATCACAAACGCTTTCCTCATTCTCATCATCTCCAGCATAAAAACTATAACCGAACCTTAAAGTAAATCCTTATCTTCAAATCTCCAAATTCCAAATCCCAAAAATGCCATCACGTAAAACAAAGCATAGGCTGCCAATCCCACATAGTAGTGCCACGGCATTATTCCCGGTGCTAAAACAAAATCCTCTAAGTTGAAGTAATCCAGAACTGGAAATACAAACGAGAGAATCAAAGCTGGTACCTTCCACTGAGCCATGTAAAACTCAATTCTACTTGCATTCAAAACCAAACCAACCACGTGGCCAATTATCACAAATGTTGTAGCTAAAAAGATTGCTATTATAGTTCCACTTGATAAAGCAGCAATGACTGTGGATATAGCAACTATCACAGGTATTTCAATGAATAGGCCGTAAATTGATGTAAAAAAATTCTTAGGTAATGTTCCAAACATCTTTATAGAAATAACAAATAAAAGGCTTATTATTACGTATATTAACCATGAAAGGATAGTGTACCCAATGAATTTTCCAAACAAAAATTCTGACCGTGTAAAACCTAAACCCAACGTTGTATGATAAACTCTTGTTTCTATCTCACGCCTTAAATTAAAAATGGGATACACAACAGAAATTGCAGCAATACCAATAAATATGACAAAGTGACCAAACTCAAAAACTCCACGCGCAGTATCATCTACAGTAATTCTTCCAAGCATTATAGCTCCAAAAAAGATAACAACAGAAAGTAACAACAATGCCAAAAGCAACTTATTTCTAAGCCCTTCTTTTACCGTGAATCTAACAAGTGCCCTTACCTTTTCACACTTCATATATCTCACTCCTCTTCAGCCTTTGACAAGTAAATTTTCTTTATCCTTTTAACAAAATACTCCTCCAAATCTCCTTCCAATTTACTCAAATCCAGCACTTCTACAATTTCTCCTCCGTGAACAATAGCAATCCTATCACACAAATCTCTCACATCCTCTAGCAAGTGAGAAGAAAATATAACCGTAACTCCCTTAGCATTTAACTCCTTAATCAAATTCTTAAATTCATACCTGTGCAATGGATCAAGTCCACTTGCTGGCTCATCAAGTATTAAAACTTCCGGATTTCCCATAACCGCAAGAGTCAATCCAACTTTCTGCCGCATTCCTTTAGAAAGCTGCTTCATCTTCTTCGGAAAGTAATCTCTTATCCCTATCCTATCCACAACTTCTAAAATTTCATTCTCAGAAAGCTCCGTTGCCGCTTTCTTCGTCGCCACTGCAAAATTCACAACCTCCTCCACAGTCATCTCATCATAAGCCTGAAAATTCTCTGCTAAAAAACCGCATCTACCCTTTAAAACAAATTGCTTAGGCAAAATCTTATTATCACCTTCGTAGAAAAAAACCTCTCCACTATCTGGTTTAAGATACCCCATCGCTATCTTCAATATTGTGCTTTTACCAGCTCCATTCTGCCCTACAAAACCAAAAATTTCACCCTTTTTCACAGCAAAGCTTACTTCTTTCAAAACACGATTATAAGTTGCAGGTCCCACTTCTAAAATTTTAGAAATCCCCTCGAATTTTAGAAGAGTCCTTAGCTCTTTATTACTCATCATCTCCACCTCTTTCAAAAACATTCAAATTTACTTAAGCCCTTGCAATTATTTTACAATACCCGACCCCTGCTATATTCAGCCACACTACAAAAAAAGCCTTTTTCTTCTCCAAATATTCTGCATACTCTTTATTGACCAATCTCACGTAAAAATCCAATCTTTTGTTAAATTCCACTACAAAATCCTCCCAAAACTCTTTAAAAAGTTCAGAATAATCAACAATGTAATGACCAAAAAACCTCTTTAGCAAAGCAACTTTCAAATTTTCAGAAAACACAAGAACAAAATTGTAGGGGCTCTTAAAAAAAACATTTTTGAGCTTATCAGCACATTCATCAGACAACCCTAAATCTTGAGTAATAAATCTATTTTCCAAAGTTCCTAACATTAGCTGTCTGGAGATATCAACTTTCAAATTAAAGCTCTCCAAAGCCAAAGAGGTAGCCATCTGCAGTGCTTCAAAACCTCCAAAGTCATCTATTCTGTAAATCAACTCGCAACCACCCACGATCTCCTTTCTAAACACCGATCAACAAACCTCCAGTTTTAGGCTATCTTTTACAGCCTCCTATTGATGCAGCAACTTCTCATTTATTCGCTTCAAATAATTATATCCCTCAAAGTACAAAACCCTTGCCTCTTTCCAAGAGCTTACTTCCACAACTTCACCAACCTCAAACTGCCAGAATCTTTGGCCATCCACAACTATCAAACCATCACTCAAAGCTCTAACAGAAATCTTTGATTCAACCCCTAGTACCAAACTCCTAGGCAACATTGCACTGTGTATTGCCACTGGCACCACTATCAAAGCATCAATATTGACAACAGGTCCCCCTGTAGATAAAGCATAACCCGTAGAACCACTTTGTGAAGAAACAATTAAGCCATCTCCTCTAAATCTTCCCCACCTTACATCATCTACCCAAACTTCAAACTCAAACACTCTCCCAGGCACTGCTGTCGTAAGATAAATTTCATTCAAACCAAAGTCAAAATTCTTAACACACCTTTTTTCTCCACCTTCGACATCTTTTTTCAACCAAAACGCTACCATTCGTCTCTTTATAATTCCAGGTTTGACCTCTCTTTTTAGCAATTGGGCATTTATCTCATCCAGATAATCAACTGAAAAACTTTTAACTCTCTCCTCTTTTAAATTAGCCATAACCTTCAGAGCAGTTATCAACTTCTCTCCGCTGAAATTGCTACAATCCCACTTATTAGTGAGAAAACCTATCTTACCAGCATTAATTGGTATAAAAACTCCAACACTATAGTAAAAAGCACGTAAAATTTTCAAAAAAGTTCCATCTCCTCCAAGGGAAATCAATACATCAAAATCTACACCAACCACTCCATTTAAAACCTGTAAAAATTTTGCACTTGCGTACTCAAAAAGCAAAACCTTTTCCCTCAACAAATCCACAATACTTTCATAAATCTCACTCTCATATCGTGACAAAATGGCACACTTTAATAAAGCACTATTATCAAATTTGTTTCTATTACCCAAGTTAACCACCCTAATGCTCCTATTTTTCAAAACGTTTTGTTAAAAATACCCTTTTAATCTCACTCCTCCAAACTTCATCATTAAGATTTACTTGTTATAATTTTATTAGTATTTTTCCACCTTTTCATTAAAAAGAATTGCTGTAGGAGGAGCAGAGATGAGTAATTCCAACCACGTAGATAATAACAAACTTTCAACCTCACTAGCTACAAAAGTAAAGTCAAATAGTATCCGTTCGTTGAGCACTACTGATATTTTTATAATGACCCCCTTTATAGTTGCTTTCTTCGCATTTCTGTTACTCCCATTTCTCTACTCCTTATATATGAGTTTTTTTAAGATGACAAAGTTTGACATAAACTCATTAAAATTTGTCGGCCTTGAAAATTACAAAAGTGTACTTTCCAATCCCAAAACGCTTTTTTCATTGCTTATCACAATTCTATACGCAGTCCTTGTCATACCCTCCACAGTAATAATCGCTCTGATCACAGGTTATGGACTTTTTAAAATACGCAGCAAGTTCCTAAAAAGCAGCCTAAGGGCTTTCCTTTTATTCCCAAACATTGCCGATCTATTGGCAATCTCTGTCGTATGGTCGTTGATCTACTCTCAATCATCTCCGCTGGTGAAGCTCTTGCATATGGCAACATCCCCCCTTTCAAATAAGTGGTTTGCTCTTCCATCTGTTGCACTAGTGGTTGTATTAAAAGGAGCAGGCTTTGCCGCTTTTTTAGTTTATATAAGTCTTATGAACATGGATAAATCCATAATAGAAGCAGCATATCTTGATGGAGCTACAGAATTTCAAACATTCTGGAACATTATTTTACCGCAACTTAAAAGTATAATTTCATTTCTTGTCATAACCGGAATAGTCGGTGCATTCTCTGCCTTTGCTGAAATCTATGCTCTAACAGGTGGAGGCCCATTTGAATTTGTTAATGGAACAGCTGTAGGATTCACTACCACTATTGGATATTACCTATACCGTTTGTGGGAAGAAGCACAGTTTGGAAAAGCAACAGCTATGTCATTTATATTGCTGCTCATAGTAATCGCCGTTACTAAAATCGTATACTCCTTACTTCCTAAAGAAAACGAGTGACGTCAGAAGAAAGAGTAACGCCTGAAGGGGTGAAAAACGTGAAGGAAAACTCAACTTCCAACTTTTCCTCAAACCTTTTTAAAATATCAGTTATTCTCCTTTGTATTATCTCAAATCTTCCCCTCCTTTGGATGCTATACGCCTCATTTAAACCAGCGGGCGAAGCTTTCAAATTAACAACTCACTTTACACTAGCTAACTACACAGAACTGTGGAAAAATTTTAACTTCTCAACGTATTTTTTTAATTCAGTTTTGATCAGCTTTTTAGCAGCTTTTTTATCAACTCTCTTTGCTTTATCCGCTTCTTACGTATTCGCCAAAAAAGACTTTCCACTTAAAAATATACTGTTAGGACTCTTTTTCGCAAGTTTTGCAGTTCCAGGCTTAGTATTTTTTATCCCGCAATTTTTAATGGTGGTAAAGCTGAAGATGTATGATACACTGTGGGCGCTTTTCGTTCCTCACCTTGCAAACGTATTTGGATTCTTCATGCTATATCAGTTTGTAAAAAAAATTCCTGATGATCTTATTGAGGCTGCATACATCGACGGAGCAACCGATTTTAAAATTTTTTCAAACATAATAATCCCTCTAACTTTTCAAGCTTCAATAACTGTATTTTTGCTCAACTTCACCTTTCACTGGGCAAACTTCCTGTGGCAGCTTGTTGTACTTAAACCATCTTCTGTGTGGACCACACTACCAGTTGCAATTGCTATGACAAAGGGACAGTACACCACCAGTTGGGAACTTATAACTGCAGCAAGTGCAATGTCCATAATTCCACTGTTTCTTCTATTCATCTTAGCACAACGTTTCTTCATAGAGGGACTAACACAGGGCTCGATAAAGGGCTGACAATTAAATGGGAGTGACAGAGATGATTAAAAGTACAACCCTAGTTATTGCATCTTTAATCTTCGCTTATTTGCTGGCAGGTTGTCATAAAAAAGCTGACCTAGAAATATGGGTAACTTATAGCCCGCAAGAGCTAAAAGCTTTTGAAAAAATTGTAAATAACTTCGAAAACACCTACCATGTAAAAGTACACATTGCAAGAATTCCATGGCAGGGACATCTTACAAAGATAATAATGTCTATAATTGCTAATTCAACCCCCGATTTAGCCCGAGTAGATCCTGTATACATTCCGCAGTTATTTGAAAAAAGCAAACTCTACAAAATCGACACATCTATAATTCCAAAAGCCGCAAAATCAGCTATTTTACGGTATAAAGGCTTACCAGTTGCCATCACCGATCAAGTAACTGCCCTAGCACTCTTCTGTAGAGAAGATTTGAGAAATAAGCTTTCACTTCCTGTTCCCCAAAAATGGTCAGATTTTTTAAAACTTAGCAATTTATATAAAAAGTACAACATATATCCTCTTGGTATATACAACTCTTTATGGTGGCACATGCACTTTCTATTCTCTTTTGGCATTGATAAACTCACTAATATCGCTTCAAAAGAGGGTATAGAGTGTTTCAAATTCTTGCAAAATCTTGAAAGAGAAGATATTGAAGGGAAGGCCTGGCAAACCGGAGGACTTCCACCAGAGCGCGGCTTCATAGAAGGGCGTTATCTATTCATAGTAACAGGTTCTTGGCAACTTGCCTACTTTAACAGTATAAAGTCAGAAGCAAAAAAAGTGGGTAAAAATTTCGACTTCAAAGTATATCCTATGCCTACAGGACCCGCTGGGAGAAATACAAGCATAGGCGGAACATGTTTCGTAAAACTTTCCAACAATAAACTTGCCGATAAATTCCTCGCCTTCCTATTAACTGAACAATCACAACAGATATGGTACCGTTCAGGCCAAATTCCAATAAATTCAAAAGTCAAAACTACGTATCCCATAAAAGTCTTTCAACAACTAATAGCAGTATCCCATCCACGTCCAATTTTGAAAAACTACCCCAAAATCGAAGAAGAAGTGAATCCCCTTTTTGAAAAAATTCTGAAACTTGAAGTTGAAGTGGAACCAACAATGCGAAAAGTAGAAGATATAATAAGGAATCTCCAGAAGTAAAAAGCGGGCTTTGCAGAAAGCAAAGCCCGCAAGCCTGTCGCGCACCCCTGTTGCGCGTTTATTGTATCCATTCTAACACTATTGATTTGCTGCCTCATTCTGATCTGGCTGCTGATCATCCGAATTCGTAACATTTTCAAGATTTTCCAAACTCTCTTTGAACGTCTCTCTAATATTAGTTTTCACATTTGGTTCATAAACTTCCTTCTTCACACTCTTTTTCATCACCTTTTTACTGACACTATCCTGCAAATACTGTTTTATAAAGTTTGCATAAGCCTCAGTTACTAGCCGCGGATCATCAACAGCAGCCTCCCCTGCTGCTACCTTTTTAGTAACTTCTCCTACTCCCTTCTTGAACTTCCTGAGATCTCCCAATTTTGTATTAGATGCAACTAACCCTCCTATAAGTTCAGCTTTGTACATTTCCACCCTTGATCCATACAAACTCAACGCCTGCTGCTGAGCCTCATTGTAAAATCTAACTGATAACTCCTCAGGCAACGGTTGATTAGGATGCTCTAACCTCCATTTTTTAACTTTGGCATCATAAACTTTCTGGATGTAAACACTTGGACGAGTATCTGCAACAACTGACAGTGACTTTATATACAAATCATTCTCCTTCTCCAAAAGATCAGCATATCTCGTTCTTAACTGATCCAATCTTTTCTTATCTTCAGGAGTAAGCTTCCTCTTATTAGTCAAATTCATTATCTCCTGGGCAACTTTCTGCCTTTCAGACCTTACCTCTTTATATTCTTTACGATATTTGCCCTTATTTGGGTAATCTTCTTCAATTTGCTTTACTTTATTTAAAGCACTCTCAGCACTATTCTTAAGATCAGTCGTGTACTTCTCTTCTGCCATTTTATATAATTCCATCGGATTAATACCAGCAGGAACCTCTCCATTTTTCTTCATGTATTCAGCATAGATTTTAACAGCCTCATCCTTTGTCACATAATCAACCATCGTTTTCTTCTCTGCAAACTCAACTTCCAATTTTGCCTTTCTCTCATACTCCTTTATCTTTGCATGCAAATCTGGGTCAAATTTTGAAGAAGCCTTGATCGCCTTAACTTCCCTCTCAACCATAAGCGAGTATGCTTTGGGATTTTCCTCTATATACTTCTGCAATTGCTCATCATCAAAGTTATACTTCTTCTTTAATTTTTCTTTAACCCTGTCTTCCGCATCAGACTTTATATAAGAATCAACCTTAGAACTGATTTTCTTCCTCCTATCAACAACATGATAAACTGCCGCATCCATCATTATATTGTAAGTCTGATCTGCAAATCTATCAGCCACAGCATGTGTAATCTCATTTTTCAAATTTTTCTTTCTACTCTCAACAATTTTCGCCATTTCTAAATAATACTTTTTCTCAGCTTCTGTCTTCGCATTCTTAGCTTTATCATACCAATATTGTGCTTCTCTATCCTTCAAAGCATTCCATAAAACAGTCTTGGTCGTTCCCTCCACTACTCCCACAGCCGGAGCAACTCCTAACATTGCAATATCAGTAGCCTTATGAGCATTACCAAAAAGTTTCGTAGAAGTTTTGGCCAAAGCTGTCGTAATTTTTCCTCCCTTACTACTCAATAACTTACTATCAACACCAGCTCTTACAGTAGTTCCTACTCCCGCTGAAAATATAGATCCCAAAAGATTGTTAAAAGTATCCTCTTTGAAAGTTTGAAGTGAATAGTACTCTTTGTTCTTGAGACTTTCCAACTCCTTTTCTAATTCTATCAAACGCTGAAGTTCTTCTTCTGTTATAGTTCCACTGTCCAACTTCCTCTTTAATTGATCTCTCTCCATTTCAAGATTTCTTATCTTTTTATCTAGGTGAAGAACCTTGTCGTTGTATATATTTTTAACTGCTCCTCCTGCAAGAGAGGCTACTTCTTTATTAACAAAGTTAACTACTGTAAGCTTAGCAAACGTTTTTAACAACACACCTTTTGCTACTTCTCCGCCCACCTTACCTATAAGAGCTCCACCTACTGCTCCCAATGGAGCTGTAATAGCACTTACCGTCGAACTTACAAGAACATCTCTCATTATCAAAGCATCACTCTTTTTCTTATCTCTAAATTGATTCATCCTCTTCTCCTTAAGATACGTAAGCAATCCTGAAACAACTGCTCCTATCACCATTGAGATAACAATAGCTCCTATAACACCTGGAGCAAAAACTGTAAGCACTACAACAACAGCTAACGTAGGAATTATCATTTCAGCTGCCATCCAAGCAATTTTTTCCCACCAGGACATTTTTTTCTTTTCTTTAACACTTTTTTTATCTACTTTTTGAGCACCTGTTCCTGCCTCTTTTCCTTGCTGCAATTTTAACTTAAAGCCACCACCTGCATCGATAGTTTGTGATCCAGTTGATGCCACTGTACTCCCCTGCGCATAAACATAACCCTCTAAAGCCCAGAAAAAAGATGGTGCTGTTAAAAACACCGTTACTATTAGTATCCGAGCCATAATGTGTTTCAACATACTACATACCCCCTTAAATCAAACATGGATCCTACATCCTAAGCTCCCATTTTTATTTTAATTCGTAAGGGAGTAATTGTACCAAAAATCAGTTTTTTATAAAACATTCCAACTCTATTTAAACAAACGCACAGCATAAGTAGCTGGTAAACTGTTCAAAATTTGAGCAACAGTTTTAGAATCAACTAACATTAAAAGCTTCTTACTCTTCACAGGATTCAATCTGACTAAAATATCTGCTGCTTTTGGGGGATCAACTTTCTTTAACGATAAAGCCAACTTTTGAAAAGCTTCTTTTTCATTAATTAACTCATTCTGCAAAGCCTTAAGATTTTTCTCCAATTCATTCAGCTTTCTTTCCCTATCTGCAAGCGCTTGTTCTCTCTCCCTAAGCTTACTCTCCTTTTCTTTTAAAAATTCTCTCTCCTTAATAAGCTTATTCTCAAATTCTCTAAGCTTTTTCAGCTTTTCTTTATACAATTTTTCCTGACGCTTTACCAACTCTCTGAACTTCTCCTCAGGAGTTTTGTGCAAGAGCTCCGACATCTCTACATAATCCTGCACAACCTTGTAACGTCTCAAAATAGCAGGTATATACGGCTTTATATTTATAATCCCTATGTAATCAAACAGAACAAGATCTGCAATACCAACAATTAGTAAAATGCTGAAAAGGAAAATTATAACCGCAAAATTTTTCATATGGCAATTTACCTCCGCTCAACTTCTTTAATAATCACCTTTTCGATAATTAAATTGGACAGAGGCAACCTCATCCATTCTACTTGCTTCTCTTTTTTTATACTTCTCCATTAACCTTGCTTTTTGCCTCTCCTCAACTTTTTCAACAGTCTTCAAATCCTGCCATGCCTTCATATATTCCTTTTTAACTCTCTCTTCTTCTTCTCGTGCTCTAGCCAAAAGCATTTTAATATCTACTATCTCCTTTTTTAAATTTTGACGAGCTCGGTTGTAGAGGAAAACTCTCCGTGTATCTGGCTTTCCTTTCATGACCTCATTCATCCTTATCTCCAAATCACGTAATCGCTTTTGAGCATCCTCTAATCTATCCTCAAGCTCTTTAATGTAAGCATTTATCTTTGAAAGTTCCGCTTTCTTCAACTCCAATTCAAACTCTCTATACCTTTTCACGCTACTTATCCTCAACTTAGGAAACTTGGGCACACCCTACCCCTCCTAATACCTAACTAACAACTGTCCCCAACATCTCAACAACCTCATCAAAACTGTAAGCCTCATCAAGGCGCTGCCTTATAAAATTCCACATATCAGTAATTTTACTAACAGCCAAATCCAACTCTAGGTTTGCTCCCTTTCTATACGCCCCAACATTTATCAAATCCTCTGATTGCATATACGTAGCAAGAAGCCGCTTGAACTTATGAGCAAGTTCAAGATGTTCCTTGCTAACTATAGCCGGCATCAAACGACTAACACTTTCTAATACATCTATAGCAGGATAAATTCCTCTGGAGGCAAGATCCCTTTTTAAAACTATGTGTCCATCAAGTATTCCACGAACCGTATCCGAGATCGGCTCGTCAAAATCTTCTCCCTCAACTAGTACCGTATAAAATGCAGTAATAGTCCCTTTATTCGAAGTCCCTGCACGCTCCAAAAGTTTAGGAAGAAGTTTAAAAACGCTTGGAGGATAACCTCTAAGAGTTGGTGGTTCTCCCGCATCAAGACCAATCTCACGCTGAGCCATGGCAAAACGCGTAACCGAATCCATAACAAGCAGCACATCCTTTCCTAAATCTCTGAAAAACTCAGCAATTGCCGTTGCAACGTAAGCACTTTTTACCTTCATCATAGCTGGTTTATCTCCAGTAGCCACAACCACCACACTTCGTGCCAAGCCCTCAGGACCAAGTATGTTATCAATAAACTCACGCACCTCTCTTCCACGCTCGCCAATCAAACAAACCACGTTAACATCAGCCGTTGAATAGCGAACCATCATACCAAGCAGTGTACTCTTTCCAACCCCGGATCCTGCAAAAATTCCAACGCGCTGCCCCTTTCCTATGGTTAGCAATCCATCTATCGCCTTGATTCCAACACTTAACACATCTTCAATCTTGGGTTTTTTTAATGGATCCGGAGGCTCTGCATATATATTGTAATAATCCTCTACAGGATAATCGTGCCCCTCAATTAACCTTCCCAAACCATCCACAACACACCCCAACATCTTTTTTCCAACGGGCACAACAAAATTACGCCCTGTTGAAACTACACGACTATTCACAGCAATACCAGAAGCATCTTCAATTGGAATCAAAATAACTCGATTATCCCTGAACCCAACAACCTCCGCCCATATAACCTTTCCATCTGGAGATATAACTTGACATAGGTCTCCCAATCGGCAATCTGGACCTTCAGATCTTATACTCGATCCCAAAACCTCCTTCACTTTACCACAGTAAGCATAAAGTTTGGAACTATCAATGGATTCAATCACAGCCTTCACTCTATTCAAAAGAGTCATCTTTTCTCTCCCTCAACTTCTGCTCTATTAATGCAAATAACTTCTCTGCCCGTAGTTTGAAACTTGCATCAACAAATCCATACTGTGTCTCAACAACTACTCCAGGTGGCATCCTCTGAACCTTAACTTCTAATGAATCCACACCCTTCAAAAGCTCTGTTGCAACTTTTAAAACCTCACTTTTCTCCAATTCATCGTTCGAAATAATTATCCTAACCCACGGCTGATCAATAAGGTTTTCAAAATTCTCTTCAAGCACTTTCTGTACAGTGTCTAAATTTTCCGGAGTGTGAAGGCATATCACTTCTACTACCCGTTTTAAAATCTCAAACATCTCTCTCTCCATTCTAGCAACTTCTGCCCTCTGTTGATTCTTCAATTCCTCCATAAAGTACTGCACCTGATTTTTAACCTCTTCAAGCTCAACTCTAACCTCATCTAATCCCTGTCTTATCCCCTCTTCACGAGCCTGTTTCAGAACCTCTTCTCTTTTTTGCTGCAGCTGAGTTTCAAACTCTTGTCGTCTTTTTTCAAGCTCCTCCGCTAAGTTTTTTTCTGCCTGCTCTTTGTAATTCGCAATTTCTGCCTCAAGCTGGGCTTTTTTCTTTTCCAAATCTGCAATCTGCCTTTCCAAAATTTTGAGTTTGTCTTCTAATGTATCTAATACCTTCTTTTTTTTGCTTTGTGCAGAGTAATCGACAACAACTTTTTTTTCCGTAAAACGCGGAGTCATGTGATGCAGCATTTTTCCCTCCTTTTGGCAAAACAGTTTCTTAGCAAAAGTAAACAAAAGCAACCTTTAAGAAGCTCTACACTATTAACTCTTCTCCCTTTCCACCGCGAGAAATAACAATCTCTCCTTCTTCTTCCAAACGACGGATGATATTAATAATCCTCTGCTGTGCATCCTGAACATCTTTCAAACGCACAGGTCCCATGTATTCCATCTCCTCAAGCAATCTCTTCTGCATTCTCTTAGGCATGTTGTTCAAGAACTTCTCCTTAACACGCTCATCTTCAACTTTCTTAAGAGCAAGTGCAAGATCTTCAAGCTTTATTTCACGCAGCGCACGTTGTAAGCCACGATCGTCCACGTAGATGATATCTTCGAAGACAAACATGCGCTTTCTTATCTCCTGTGCTACTTCTGGATCCGTCTGTTCCAACTTCTCCATTATCAATTTTTCCACACTTCTATCAACGTTGTTTAGAAGCTGAGCAGCAGCATCAAAGCCACCAACCATGGTGTAGTCAGCATTTATAACCTCCGACAATTTCTCCTGTAACACCTCCTCAATTTCCTTAAGAATTTCCGGATTAGTTCTATCCATAACTGCAAGACGCTTAACAACCTCAACTTGCTTAGCAGAATCAAGGGCTGCAAGAAGAGTTGCCGCCTTTTCAATTGGCAGGTACGCAAGAATTATGGCAATAACCTGGGGATTCTCATTCTGTATGAAGTTTATCAACTGACTTGGATCAACAGCCTGAATGAACTTAAATGGTGTAGTAGGGACAGCGTTTGTAAGCTTCTCGACAATTTTCTTCGCAATCTCCGGACCGAATGCCTCTTCAAGTAGTTTCTGAGCATATTTTATACCACCAGAAGCAACATATTCCTTCGCTCTCAAAAGACTTTCAAACTCATCCAAGACAATTTTAGCTACACTCGAAGGAACCTGACGCATTTTAGCAATCTCCATCATTAATGCCTCAACTATCTGCTGATCCTCAATGTGCTTTATAATCTCAGAAGCAACTTTTTTTTCCAGCATAATCAAAATCGCAGCAGCTTTTTGTCTTCCTGTAAGTTTTTTTTGCGCACCCATACCTATACCCCCCAAAACTTAATTTAAATCCTATTCTCAAAAGCCACCAATGGCTTTCAAAGTGGAAAGATAGGCCTTTACATTCCCTACTTTTAAGTAATAATACGCCTTAAGCAGAAAGTAATCTCTCTCCGGAACAAAATCAAGGTATTTCTTTCCTTTGTCTAACTGTCCCAGCATAAAATAATACTTCACCAGCACAGAAGCAAGTTTAGGATAAACACTGGCATTTTCAGAAGCGAATCCAACCAATTCAGCCATAACTTTTCTCCACTCAAACGGCAAACTTAGCTCATCTCCAATTTCTGATAACGTCTCAAGTAATTTCGTTGACGCTACACACCTCACTAATAAACTCTTACCCGTATAAAACAAATCCCGCCAAATAGCAATGGCTTTTATGATATACGTTTTTTCCTTCGTTTTGGAAAACATCAGCCAAGCTCTTTCTGCTTCAATGAGTCTTCTCTGATCCTCATCCAATTTGGAAACAATATCATTCGGAATAGTTTCAAATTTCCTAAAATTCTCACCAGTGTATGCTCCCAATATCAACTTTGACTCATCTATCCCTAGAAGATAAACATCCTCTAGTTTCAATCTCCCAGTTAAAATTTTACTTTTTAAAGAAGTCAAATCACTTGCTTCAACAACTTTCACAAAGAAACACACTGCACAAATTAAAACAACAAACCTATTCACCACTTAAAACTCACTCCCCGGACACTTTCTTAATAATCTCTCTAGCCTTTTCTACAAAAGGACAATCAGGCCACATCTCTTTCATCTTTCCCCATACCAACCTCGCTCTTGCATAATCTCCGCTTTTCCAAAGGACTACACCCTTTCTCCACAACCCAAGAGCTTCCCATTTCCCGGTTAGTCGATCGTAAGAATCTGCTGCCTTTTCAAACATTCCTTTTTCTTCGTAATAAGCTCCTTTTAAATAGTAAAAAAGTTGCTTGTAATAGGCATTGCTACTCCTAGTAATTCTCTTCTGGGCAACCTTCAACCACTTCCCAGCTACATCAACATTTCCAAGTTTCAGAAAACCAAGAGCTTTTTTCACACAGTAGGAAAAGCTGTAGTTCTTCCTACTTACTCCTTTCAGTACACCCAAGCGCTTGCCAGTAGAAACTTTACCCTTACTCTTACTTCTATCTTTAAACTCATAATTTGAAGAAAACAAACTTACCATTTTTAAACTTCCCGAACCTTTTTCTCTCCTAACAGTTATCTTATTTTTTACACGCACAAAAAATTCACCATCTATTCCTGGAACTTTAAGAATATCGTAAATTGTACTGAAACCTCCAATCTTTTCACGATACTTTATGAGTTTGACTGCCAACTTCCTTGAAAAACCTATCTGCACCAGTTCATCTACGCTTGCCACATTTATATCCACGACCTCAGCCATAATAAACTGAATAACTACAACAACAAATAGTACAAAAGCTCTAACCATGCAACCCACTCCAAACTTCAAATTCTAACCTGCCCCTTATTTAATTTTAACACCAATTGCCCACCTTCAAACATTCCCCCTAAACCCTCTCAATTTTGATAAAATGTTTGAGATAAAGACTCTTTAAGGGGGGAGCAAAATATGACAAAGAAATTAATTGCTGCTATGTTAGTTGTGCTTTTTTCACTTTTCATCACATCTTGTTCTTCTCAACAATCACAAAACATGCAAGGAAAAACCGTAGTAGTTTTTTGGCACGCCATGGGAGGTCCTCTTGGCAAAACTCTAAAGGAACTTGTAAAACGTTTTAATGACACTCATCCAAAAATATATGTAAAGCTTGAAAATGTTGGTAATTACTCAGTTTTACAGCAAAAGATAGTAGCTTCTGTTCAAGCTGGAAATCCACCTGACATAGCACAAGCTTATGAATCGTGGACCGTCAACATGGCAGAAGGTGGCCGAATAGTTCCTCTCCAACAGTTCATTGATGAAGAGAAAGATTTTAACCTTAACGACATCTTTGACGTCTATATAGAAGATGTAACCTATAAAGGGAAAATTCAAGCACTACCATTTAACAAGTCTCTTCCTGTGCTTTATTG
>Ga0256838_1000897_pt1 | contig 15374 bp, 12 predicted proteins | sample 4571419metaG_FD_185978 | JGI IMG/M metagenome (GOLD analysis project Ga0256838, IMG submission 185978) | Hydrothermal vent microbial communities from Guaymas Basin, Mexico - 4571-419 | ecosystem: Environmental > Aquatic > Marine > Hydrothermal vents | place: Mexico: Guaymas Basin | collected...
TGAGAGAACTTTTATCTAAGATTGTGGCTAATTTAGTTATTATTTTATGTAGTTTTTTTTCATCATTGTAACTGGAAGATTACTACAAACTTACTTTAGCCGGGGTTTCTTTGGCTAAGGTGTTGTTCTAAAAAACTGTGGGTAAAGTTCCACCTAAACTTCCCTAAACCTATGATTTACCAAAGAGAAATCCAGCTTTCCAGTAAGTAAATAGACAATAATCTTATAGTTTTTAAAAGTTTTATATCCTCTAGCTTTAGACTTGGCAGCTTGAATAACAGAGTTAAGTCCTTCTAGTATTCCATTATTAATTTTACTCTCATACCACTTTACAATACCATCCCAATGTCTCTTTATTGTTTTAGCTGCTTTTATGATTGGAGCTAGTCTTGAGTGTGTAGCCCAGTAGTACCATTTATTTAAATAAGTGACAAACTCTTCTTTTGAGTTTGCTTGATAAATATCTTGAAATGATTGTCTTATATTATAAGCTTTCATAGTCTTCATATTCATATTTGACATTGTAAATGAGTCTAATGTCTCTTTTTGTTTTACTGTAAGGTTGTTATAGTTTTTAAGCCAAATATACTTAGTACCTGTAAGTAGTTTATTTGTAGTAACTTCTTATTTTCTAACAGAGTTTACTGCTTCATTTATTATCTTTAAAATATGAAACTTATCAAAGGTTATCTCTGCTTTGGGCAGATACTCTTTGACTCCTTTTATAAATGCAGGAGACATATCACAACTTACATTTTTAACATTATCTACTTTACCTTTATGTGCTTCAAAGTCCTCTGCAAAGCGTTGTACTGTGGTATTGTCTTTACCTTCTGTGATAAATATTGTTCTTCTCTTTAACAAATCTACAAAGAGTGTAATGTACTCATGTCCTTTGGCTCTACTTGTCTCATCTAGTCCTATAGCATCTATATTTTCAAAGTTCTCTTCTTCTCTTGTTGTATCAATATACTTCTCTAGCATACTCCACAATTTATCATCACTTGTCTTTGTGATACTAGCTACTCTACTTACTGGCATTGCTTGGCACATTTGCACTAAAAATGCCTCAAACAATAGGGTAAATCCATTACTCAACCCTTCCCATGGTGTCTCTATCTGTTTTACTTTCCCGTTGGGTAGTTTTACTCTTGGTACTCTAGCACCCCAAGGGCATTTCCTCGCTTCGCTTACAGCACGTTTAGATAGCATTCATGTTCAAAGAAGTTTAGATGTTTCCATGTTTTATTACTGGTGTCATATGCTTTTAATCCAACGATTTCTTTATCTTCTTCCTCATCAAAAAAACTAAAAGTACTTCCTTTTTTGAAGTCTAAATACACATCTAATCTTTTTGACTCAACATCAAATTTCAATTCACTCACATACCACGGTTCTGTTACATTTAATGCCATTTGGAATAACTCTTTTGTCATGGGGTCTCTTTCTTTGGATTTATTATTTAGATTATAGCGTTTTTTTGGTTACCCATAGTTTTTTAGAAGGAACCTTTTATTAATAATTATTTTTTTCGCTATAATATTTAAAAGCAAAGGACTATTATGAAACTAGCCGAGGAGTCTAAGTATATTATAAGTGTAATCAGGAGGATTCGATGAAAACTATACAATTAGAGATAAATGATAACTATTTAGATAATATTTTAAACTTTTTAAAACTACTACCTAAAAATGTAGTAAAAATAAAAGAAATAGATACAACAAATGTTACAGATTATAAACTATGGAATGATAAAGAGTTAGAGTATTTATCAAAAGTTGATTTATCTACACCTCTTGAAGATAATGAGGATTATAGTAAATGGTAGGTAGTATATATTTAGCAAAAATCTATTTTACAGATGGGATAAAGTTTAAATTAAGACCTATTTTAATTATAAAAGAAAACTCATTTGGTGATTATATCTATATACCATTTACAAGCAATGCAAAAAATATAAATAGTATTAAAATTACTAATAACTTTTTAAAAAATGGTAGTTTCAAGAAAGAAAGTTATCTGATTATTGATAAAACTTGTACAATTTCACCAAATCTATTAGATAGGAAAATAGCCCATATTACAGAACATAGTTTATTGAAAATATATGATGAATATTGTAGTTTTTTAAAAACAAACCATTATAAATAAAAGAGTATACTCAATATATACAAATAGAGGAGTGGATATGAAAAAATTGGATACAAAACATCAGACGCATAAAGAGACTTTGGGTAAATTTATTTTATTGCTTGTAATTGTTGTGGCTTATTTTTTATATATGAGTTGGAAATATGATGCTTCTACTGGGTTTGCTGTCTCTATTTTGACTTGGAGTTTTTTTGTTTTGTGTACGCCTGTGGCTGATGGAGGGTTTATTTTAGCGTTTCCTATTAGATTACTTTTTGGTATTAAGATGGCGATTACACAAGTTGTACTTTGGTTTGTGGCTATTTTTATCAATGTGTTGATGTTGATGTTTTCACCAACTACGTATGATTTTACTTTTATAACAAAACTTCTACAGCATATTTTGACTCAACCATACCCCTATTGGAGTATTTTGATAATAAGTGCTACTGGTACATTGTTATCTATCTTTTTTGCTGATGAGATGATAGATGTTACATCGCATAAAGAGAGAGTAAAAAATCATAAATATGGATTTACACATAAAAATATAGTGATATTTGGTTTGGGTGTGTTGACTGTTGTGGCTTACTATTATCTACTTAGTAGTCTCAATATTACTTTGCCATAGTAAGTCTCAATAGGGTTTAGAAATAGAATAAATTTTAGGATTTTTTTAGGGTTTTTTCGCTAAGGTGTTGATTATAAAAAGGATAAAAAATGGCAAAGTATTTACTTTTTGACACAGAGACAACGGGGATAGATGAGAACGACCGTATTATACAGATAGGTGGGATGATAGTCCATGGTAAAGATGAGATAGAGGTGTATGATGAACTGTGTTCTACAGATGTGCCTATCAAGCTTGAAGCGATGGAGATACATAATATTACGCCTGATATAATAGCAAATCAACCCTCTTATGAGGCATTGCAATTTGCTCAAAAGCTATTGGAGTATAATAGTCCTGATAATTATCTTATTGCTCATAATATTGGTTTTGATTTGAAGATGATAGAAAAAGAAGGGTTTGAAAATCAGTATACATTGATAGATACTTTACGCTGTGCAAAGCACCTCTTGACTCAACCTTATCATAGGCTTCAATACTTACGCTATGCACTTAAACTCTATGAGATAGAAGGGAGTGAAGCTGATAAACTAAACATTACTATCAAAGCCCATGATGCCATAGGTGATGTCCTTGTTATGAAGCTTTTACTTTCTATCCTTGTCAAGCATACGCAAGAGAAATTTCCTACTATGAATCCTATGAAACAATTGGCTCTTCTTACAAAAACACCTGTGCTTTTAAAAACATTTAAATTTGGTAAATATAAAGAGAGAGAAATAGCTGAGATTATCAAAGCTGATAAAGGGTATATTACGTGGATGAAAAACAATATGGATTTAGATGAAGATATGGTATATACTTTAGAATATTATCTCAAAGGCTAATGTGATGAAACGAAGAGACTTTTTGGGTGTAACGGCACTAGGAGTGACTAGCTTAGCAATGAGTGGCTGTCACAGAGCAGAAGAAAAGCATAAAGACGGCTCTATCAAGATACAAAAAGCCAAAAAAGTAACGCTCAAACTAGCGACCTCATGGCCTGCTCATTTTCCTATTATGGGTACAGGTGTAGATAATTTTGCCAAGCGATGTTTTGAGCTTAGTGATGGGAGCTTAGAGATAAAGGTGTATCCCAAAAATATCTTAGTCCCTGCCCTACAAGTCTTTGATGCTACCTCAGCTGCACAGATAGATGCCTTTCATTCAGGGGTCTATTATTGGAAAGGGAAGAATCCTGCTTTTTCTATCTTTGGGGGTATGCCTCTAGGGCTGACGAGTGAAGAGATGATAACATGGATGAAATTTGGTGGAGGCTACGCGCTATGGCGTGAAATGTATGCAAAATTTAATCTCTATCCTCTTATTGGTGGGACAACGGGCCCTCAAATGGGTGGATGGTTCAAAAAAGAAATCAATACCTTATCTGACCTCAAAGGTCTAAAGATGCGTATTCCTGGGCTAGGTGGAGAAGTGATGAAAAAGCTAGGAGTCAACCCTGTGCTACTCCCTGCTGGAGAGATATATACCTCACTAGAACGTGGGACTATCGATGCTACCGAATGGGTAGGGCCAGCATTAGATAGCATGATGGGATTCTCTAAAGCAGCCGATTACTACTATACAGGGTGGCATGAACCTGGCTCTATACTAGAGATTACTTTCAATAAAGCCCGATGGGAAAAACTAAGCTCCCAACACCAAGCCATCATTACCACAGCCACAGAAGAGATGACAGGCACGATGCTACAAGAATTTAGATATAAAAATGCCAAAGCCCTACAAGAATTACCCAAAAATGTAAAGATAAAAACATTCCCAAAAGAGATGATGGATGCTGCTAAAATAGCCCTACAAGAAGTCCTCACCCAAGAGAGTAAAAAGAGTCCAGACTTCAAAAGAGCATTAAAAAGCTACCAAAACTTCTACAACCTCAACAAACCTTTTGACGATATAAGTACGAAGAATTTTTTAGAGATTAGAGGGTAAAACAGCGTATTTTACTCTGTTTAGACCTCTTTTAATGCTACCAAAAGTTCAGAAAAGACAGAAGCTCTCTCTTTTTTCTTTTCATGTGTCATGTTGTAGATAACTTCTGAGAGTTTAGCAGGTACTTTTGGATTGAGTTTGCTGATGCTGTCTCTCTTGATACTTGTGGGTTTGAGCATATTGGCATTTAGTCCAATGACAGATTCATAGCGTTTTTCACCTGTGAGAAGTTTATAAAGTTTAAGACCAAAAGTAAAAAGTTCATACTCTTCTCTTTTACTACTTTTGGGTGCTAATTCTAATTCTAGCATGATATTTAAATCAAGTCTTTCATTTAATATATAATTTATTTTAGTAAAAAATGCCAAGGCTTGAAAACTATAACTATGGCTCAAATATCTATCATCGAAAGCCTCATACGTCTCAGCACGTTGTTTGTGTGTAGCATATGTTTGTAGTAGATACTTCACATGGTGTTTGGCCTCTGTGATAGGGAGGGCTTTATGTAGCGTATGGGCTTCGGTGGCTGTTCTTGTTATCTTACCACCTAAAAAGATGTGTACCCCATCGACACGTGTACCATCAGCATCTTTAGCTTTACATCCCTCAAAGCCTATATCTGCGATACCATGAACCCCACACCCTTTAGGACAAGCCGACCAATTCATACGTACAGTAGCATTTTCTATGGCTACTTCTGAACTAAGAAAATGAGCCATTTCTATGGCATCAGGTTTATTGGGGATGACACCAAAGCTACAAGTTGCCGTCCCTGCACATGCTATCATATCTTGAAAATACAGATTGTTAAACTTTGCATACTGTCTGATAAGGTCACTCTCTTCAAATGCACAAAGATTCTCTTTGGCTATGTTAATGATATAAAGGTTCTGATCATAACTAAGACGAATATCTCCTGTACCAAATGTTTTGGCAAGGTCTGCTGTTTGTATCATATCTGTACCCGTATAGATACCCGAAGGTGCAATGATTTTATAATTAAACATGCCATTACGTCCCAAGACTTTATTAGACCCCAAAGCGATAGATTGAGACTGTACCATCGTCACACCAGCCGAAGCAAATGGATGGTCGGATTCTTTTTTAATCGCATCTATGAAGTTCTCTATACCCACATCATTGAGTAAAAATACCAAACGGTTTTTATTTCGATTGTCTCTATATCCATACTGCTTAAACAGTGTTATCAAAGAGGTAAAAAAGAGAGGGACTTCTTCTATAGTGACAAAGAGATTGGCATCTTGTGATTGTACGCCAACTCTTGCTCCTAGATAGACATTAAAGCCAAAAATGCCCTCTTTTTGAGCCAAAACAAAACAACAGTCATGACCGTAAATATTACAAGAGTTAGAAAGAGAGCCTAAGATTCCTGTATTAAATTTACGAGGTAACACCGAAATCCACTCTGGATTTTGGGCAAAAATAGAGTGAAGACTTTCTATAATTGGCATCGTTTCAATAATATTATCATAGGCAATACCATCTAAGGGGTCGGTGACAATATTACGAAAATTGTCTGCACCTGTTTGAAATGTAGAGATACCCACTTCTTGAAGTGCCTTTAAGACTTTGTCTATATCTTCTATCTGTAGATACCGTAATTCTACTTGCATCCGTGTACTTATATCTATATAGTCATTGCCATATTGTTGTGCTACTTCGCCTATACGCACGGCTTGATCGTAGGTGAGCTGTCCAGCAGGGATGCGTACACGAAGCATAAAGTCTTCACCTTTATCAAAGAGTCCAAAACACTTCAAGAAGTAAGAAGCATCTTCTTTGGCTAAGCCTTCGTACCCAGCAGAAGCTATCTCTGATAACCTAGTATAAACATCCATTGGCATTTTAAGTGCCTTGGTTATTTCTACTTTATTTACTTTTTTACTTCTAGCTTCTAATGCTTTTTTTAAAATCGTCATCGTGGTGTACTCTCTTTCATTTTATTACTTATGGTATTTATTATAGTCTATTTAGATTATAATAATCTCTTTTTATTGCCTATATTTTAATCAATAAAAATGATATTTAATTGATTAAATTTTAATCATATTACTTCTTATAAATACTATAATTTTAGTATATAATAGACTTAATATTTACTTTTAAGGAGTCAACAATGGCAGGATTTAAAGCATTAAAAGGTCAAGGTCATGCACCTACGCTTTTTATGGCATTTTTATATTTTGATATGAGTTTTATGGTGTGGACAATGTTAGGACCACTAGCTACAGAGATTTCAGAGGCGATGGCTTTGACAGGGCATATTATGACCTCAGCAGAAAAAGCCACACTGCTTTCTATCCCTATTTTATCTGGTGCATTATTGCGTATCGTTTTAGGGTTTAGTGTAGACAAATTTGGTGCAAAAGCCACAGCTCTTTCGGCTCAATTGGTCGTTATCACTGCCTTAATCACTGCCTATATCTTGGGTGAGACGATTACCTACAATCAGCTTTTATTAGTCGCTCTTGGACTAGGATTTGCAGGGGCATCATTTGCCGTAGCCTTGCCACAAGCTGGACAATGGTATCCACCAAAATCACAAGGTATAGTCTTGGGGATTGCAGGAGCTGGTAATATTGGTGTGGTAATTGACTTTATGTTTGCACCCAAAATCGCAGAACACTGGGGCTGGTCATCTGTATTTTTGGTGGGTGCTATGATGGCTATAGTGGTCTTTATCGCTTATGCTTTCATCGCCAAAAATGCACCAGAGAGTGTGTATAAAGCACGACCTAAAAAGCTTTCTGATTATGCTAAACTCCTCAAAGACAAAGATACTTGGTGGTTTTCACTCTTTTATGCTATCTCTTTTGGTGGCTTTGTAGGCTTTGCAGGATATATGAAAGTCTACCTTATGAATACGTACGCTGTAGATATGTCAGCCTTTGGTATAGAAGTCTTCAACGAAGAAAATGTCAAAGTCATTGCTGGATACTTTGGAGCGTTAACCATCTTTGCAGGGGCAATATTGCGTCCTGTAGGTGGAGGGATTGCCGATAAAATGGGAGGGATTAAATCTCTTTATATTTTCTTTTCTATTGTCGCTTCTTTGGCATTTATCAACGCCTTTGTTACTTTACCATTTTGGTTAGCGATTGTCGTACTCTTTTTTATCATGGCAAACCTAGGCATGGCAAATGGAGCAGTTTTCCAACTCGTCCCCCAAAGATTTGCTAAAGATATTGGTATCATGACAGGCATCGTAGGAGCAGCAGGTGGGATAGGAGGTACAGCCCTTATCCAAACATTTGGTTGGAGTAAAGGTGCATTTGATGGCTATAGCATGGGCTTTATGATATTTGCCGTTGTGGTACTCGTAGCCATCGCTGGTATCTCTCTTGTCAAAACAAGATGGAGAACCACATGGGGACTCAATTCAGGAGGGATGATTTAGAAAGATTCTTGCAAAGGCGTTTGTTTTACCCATTTATGGATACCCACAAGGGGGTTATCCATTCATAAGGATATTACTTCCCAAAACAAATCTCAAAAAGCACCCCATCATCTCTATTCTCAACAGAAATTTTTCCTTTAAGTCTATCTTCTACAAGCATCTTAGCAATAGCTAAACCCATTCCATGACCTTTTGTATTTGTAGCATTTTTAGAGCTAATAAAATATTCAAATATTTTTTCAATAGGTTTGATTTTTATCCCACCTGCATTGTCTTTATACTCTATTTGATAGTGATTATTATCTCTATTTATAGATATTGTTATTTTATTTTCTAAAGTATTTGATTGAAAACTATCCAGTGAATTATCAATCAAAATCATCATAATATTTGAAAAAATATGCTCATAACAATGAAGCTCAAACGCATCATCTATCTCTAGTTTAAACTCTACATTTTTTAAAATAATCTTTGAGTTTAATATCTCTATTACATATTTTTTCAATATCTCTTTTGGGTAAAATTTCTCAACCTGATTTGTAGTTGAATAGTAGTTTGAAAAGTCATCAATAGTATGTTGCATTTGTGTGATATTTTTTGTGATATTTGGTAATTTATCATAAAATACTCTCTCCAAAGAGGCAGAGTCATTTCTCAAAATCGCTTCTAAATAGGTGACATTTGAGCCAAGTTTGGCAAGGGGTTGTTTCCATTGATGTGTGATGTTTCCTATCGCTTGACCTATGGATATAAACCTAGATTGTTCCAGCAGAAGCTCTTTGTTTTTGAGTAAGTCAAGTTGAGCTTTGTATGTTTTGAGATATTGAGCTACAAATAAGAATATCACATCAACCAAAAGAGCCACTGGGACTAAAAGCTTTAGTCCTTCATAGTATGTGATGACTCCAAAAACGCCTAGAGCATTTACAAAAATAGCCAAGAGAAAAGTACCATGACCCATGAGGTAATATTTGGCTCCTATCTCTTTTTTGATGAGCATATAGATACCAATGCCAATAAGTGACACTATGGTAAATAATGGAATTAAAGGAGCATAATGACCAAGATAATCTTTGCTATTGCTTATAAACATAGAATATACATAAATAAGTATGAGCATAGATACCAAGGATACTTTGAACTTCATCAAAATATAAATTTTAGGATAGGACTCTTTAATATTAAAAAGAAAACTAGAAAATACAATGATAAGGATAAGACTTGTCATAAATGGAACCCAAGGGAGTATGCTAATAATGTAAAGATTCATTTTTATATTTAAGAGATATAAAATACCGTGAAAACTATACTCATAAAGTATTATCATGATAAAGTAAAGGGACAATACAAGGTATGCCTTTTGTTTGTATATCATAAAAAATGCAAAAATAAGTATAAAGATAAATGTACCTAAGCCACCCCAAAAAGCCATACCAAATATAAAATAGTTCTCATTATCCATAAATAGTTCAGACTTTTGAATGCTCAAACCTATATTATAAATGATAAAGTTTTCAATCTTTGAGACGATGACGACACTCTCACCAACCAAAAGCGTAAGATTAAACATCGAGAGTCTCGTCACTACCTCTCTTTTGCTTTGGTCACGCATATCACCAAGACTATGAGACTTTATGAGTTTGTCATCTTTGTAGATATATACATCTATGGCGTTTGTACCTGCAAGTGGATTGAAAAGTGAAAGGTTTTGAATGCTATCTGAACTATTTTCAATCTTAACTCTTGTCCAAAAAGGTCCTTCTGCATTGCCTATGTGCATTTTGGTTGCTTGTTTTAGTACTTTTGAATGCAATATCATAGAGGGTGAATAGCTACTGTTTTTGTCATTTATAGTGTAGATATAATCAGGTGAAGAGATTTTACTAAAATTTGCATCTATATTTACAATATTCTCACCTGCTTGAATATATGAAGTGAAAAGCAAAAAAAGTAGTAGTGATTTAATTATATTATTCATTATCATAGATTATCATATATCCCATCTCTTTTATATTAACAATCACTTTTTTGCCTATTTTAACCCTTAGTCTATGAATGAGGTTTTTAATCGCTTGTTTGCTTAGACCATCTCTACTGACATTATATTCTATTAAATCATTGCTCACCAAACTATTTTTATTTTTCAAAAATAGCTCCAAGAGCAAAACCTCATTTTTTGTAAGTAAAATTATCTCCTCCCCATTTTTCAAGATTTTACTTAGGTGATGGTAAGATATATCTTTCGTTATTTGTTCACATATCAATCCACTCTCTTCTAATCTTTGAAGCATATTCAACAAAACACTCATCAAATTTGCGTAACCAATAGGTTTGATAATATAATCTGTTAGATTTAAAGGCATCATCTTTAGCAATTTTTCATTATCATTATAATTACTCATTATCGCAATAGGAATATTTTTATTGCTGAGTCTAATGAGCTTACAAAGCTCATAGCCATCCATAAAAGGCATAACATAATCAGAAATAATCATATCCACAGGAGATTTATCCATTATCTCCAACGCCTCTTTACCATTTATCGCTGTATAAACATGCTTACAAAAAATCTCTATAGTCGCTTGAATATCCACAAGCAAATCTATATCATCTTCAACAACAAGTATGTGTAAGTTTTTTAATAATTTTAAGTTATTAGTATCTATTTTTTCATTCATAAATGGATTATAACATTTAGGAGTTTCAGCAAAGTTTCAAAAGAATTTTATTTTGAAACCCCGTAGAAACTTGAGTATTGTATAATATTTCAGATATCAATATAGAATAACTTGATAGACGATTTTAGTCGTTTTTGATTTAGATAAATCATTCAAGCCTAATCATAGATTCCCACGGAGACCGTGCAAACGAGATATCCATAACATATAAGGAAAGATAAAATGAAATATATACTAAAAAGTCTAGGCTTAGTATTAACAATACTTTCGAGCAATGTGTATGCAACCTTCACACTTGACCCAAATGGCATCACCATCCATTGTGACGCTGATGCTGTAGGTGATACAGGGGTGGTTAATGGAGTTACCTATACGAAGATTGATGTTAAGGAAAAATTAATCATACATAATGGAGCAACAGATGCCACACAAGCTTGTACTTCTGGGGTGACGAATATGGAAAATTGGTTTTATAATCAAGATACATTTAACAAAAGTATTGGACATTGGGATACAAGTAGTGTTACTGATATGAACTCTATGTTTAATAATGCAAAAGCATTCAATCAGCCTATAGGGGAGTGGGATACAAGTAGTGTTACTATTATGAGGAATATGTTTTATAATGCAAGAGCATTCAATCAGCCTATAGGGGAGTGGGATACAAGTAGTGTTACTACTATGAGGAATATGTTTTATATTACAAAAGCATTCAATCAGCCTATAGGAAATTGGGATACAAGTAGTGTTACTACTATGAGCAATATGTTTTATACTGCAAAAGCATTCAATCAGCCTATAGGGGATTGGGATACAAGTAGTGTTACTGATATGAACTCTATGTTTAATACTGCAAAAGCATTCAATCAGCCTATAGGGGATTGGGATACAAGTAGTGTTACTGATATGAGGTGGATGTTTCAGACTGCAAGCGTATTCAATCAGCCTATAGGAAATTGGGATACAAGTAATGTTAGTGATATGATTGCTATGTTTAAGAACGCAACTAATTTTGAACAAGATATTAGTACATGGTGTGTTTTTCTTATCTCTTCAAAACCAAATAATTTTGATTTCTCTTCAGCATTGGCAGGGACTACTGCTTTTCAACCTACTTGGGGAACTTGTCCCAATACAGCACCAACAGTCACTTCCACAGCACTTACCATAGCCACAGAAGATGAAGCTTATCTTTATGAACTCAGTGCTAGTGATAGTGAAGGTGATATTTTAACTTGGACGGTTACTAGTGCTACAACTTTACCTGCTTGGTTAAGTTTAACAAAATCATTACTCTTTACAGAACAGACAGGGAGTACTAATCCTTTTAATGGAGTGGATGTAGGAAATTATCCAACACCAACTTTTGCCGATATAGATGGTGATGGTGATTTGGATGCCTTTATTGGGGAGAGTACTGGAACTATCAAATACTATCAAAATATTGCAGGTGTATTTACAGTACAGACAGGGAGTAATAATCCTTTTGATGGAGTGGATGTAGGACTTCAGTCAACACCAACTTTTGCCGATATAGATGGTGATGGTGATTTAGATGCCTTTATTGGGGAGCGGTTGGGAACTATAAATTACTATCAAAACACTGCAGGTGTATTTACAGAACAGACAGGGAGTACTAATCCTTTTGATGGAGTGGATATAGGAGGTTTTTCAACACCAACTTTTGCCGATATAGATGGTGATGGTGATTTGGATGCCTTTATTGGGGAGCAGTCTGGAACTATCAATTACTATCAAAACACTGCAGGTGTATTTACAGTACAGGCAGGGAGTAATAATCCTTTTAATGGAGTGGATATAGGAGGTTATTCAACACCAACTTTTGCCGATATAGATGGTGATGGTGATTTGGATGCCTTTATTGGGGAGAGTACTGGAAATATCAACTATTATCAAAATAATGCAGGTGCATTTACAGCACAGACAGGGAGTAATAATCCTTTTGATGGAGTGGATGTAGGAGCTTTTTCAACACCAACTTTTGCTGATATAGATGGTGATGGTGATTTGGATGCCTTTATTGGGGAGCAAAATGGACTTATCAAGTATTATGAAAATCAAAGTGGAACTTTCATAAAAGGTACGCCAAGCTTCACAAATATAGGTTTGCATGATGTCAATCTTACACTTTCTGATGGCCTTGCTACAGTAGCACATAACTTTACGATTATAGTAAATCCGAGTGCTTCTACAATTGTCCTTACCCAAATAGGAAGTCAAGCAGATGATACAAATGTAGAGAGTAATATTACAGAGGCTCAATTCAATAGTATCTTACCAACATTGACCAATGTAAATAGTTTAAATATAGCTTTCTATAATACCTATATAGACAATAATCCCGATTTATTCTCTTCTCCTGCCACACAAGCAGAGGTACAAGCGATGATTGATATAGTCAATGCCAATACAGCACCAACAGTCACTTCCACAGCACTTACCATAGCCACAGAAGATGAAGCTTATCTTTATGAACTCAGTGCTAGTGATAGTGAAGGTGATATTTTAACTTGGACGGTTACTAGTGCTACAACTTTACCTGCTTGGTTAAGTTTAACAAAATCATTACTCTTTATAGCACAGACAGGGAGTACTAATCCTTTTGATGGAGTGGGTATAGGAACTTTTTCAACACCAACTTTTGCTGATATAGATGGTGATGGTGATTTGGATGCGTTTATTGGGGAGCAGTCTGGAACTATCAATTACTATCAAAATATTGCAGGTGTATTTACAGTACAGACAGGGAGTACTAATCCTTTTAATGGAGTGGATGTAGGATCTCAGTCAACACCAACTTTTGCCGATATAGATGGTGATGGTGATTTGGATGCCTTTATTGGGGAGCAGTCTGGAACTATCAATTACTATCAAAACACTGCAGGTGTATTTACAGAACAGACAGGGAGTACTAATCCTTTTGATGGAGTGGATATAGGAGGTTATTCAACACCAACTTTTGCTGATATAGATGGTGATGGTGATTTGGATGCCTTTATTGGGGAGCAGTCTGGAACTATCAATTACTATCAAAACACTGCAGGTGTATTTACAGAACAGACAGGGAGTACTAATCCTTTTGATGGAGTGGATATAGGAGGTTATTCAACACCAACTTTTGCTGATATAGATGGTGATGGTGATTTGGATGCCTTTATTGGGGAGAGTGGTAGAACTATCAAGTATTATCAAAACATTGCAGGTGCATTCACAGAACAGACAAGTAGTAATCCTTTTAATGGAGTGGATATAGGACTTTCTTCAACACCAACTTTTGCCGATATAGATGGTGATGGTGATTTGGATGCCTTTATTGGGGAGAGTGGTGGAATTATCAATTACTATGAAAATCAAAGTGGAACTTTCATAAAAGGTACGCCAAGCTTCACAAATATAGGTTTGCATGATGTCAATCTTACACTTTCTGATGGTCTTGCTACAGTAGCACATAACTTTACGATTATAGTAAATCCGATTGCTTCTACAATTGTCCTTACCCAAATAGGAAGTCAAGCAGATGATACAAATGTAGAGAGTAATATTACAGAGGCTCAATTCAATAGTATCTTACCAACATTGACCAATGTAAATAGTTTAAATATAGCTTTCTCTAATACCTATATAGACAATAATCCCGATTTATTCTCTTCTCCTGCCACACAAGCAGAGGTACAAGCGATGATTGATATAGTCAATGGAAATGCTATCAACCATCCAACATCACTCCTAGCCATAGCCAATAGCCCTTCACAAATCACCACTTCTTGGACAGATTCAGTGACAGGAAGCCAAGCACCTGATGGGTATTTGCTACTGTGTTCGACAAGTAGTAGCTTCACAGACCCAGTGGATGGTATTACTCAAAATAATGATTCAAATTGTACTGATGGAAGTGCTGTGATGAATATTGCTCATGGCGTAGGGACTTATGCATGGATAGGACTTGCAACTGATACGCAGTATTTTTATAAAATCTATCCCTATGCAAATAGTGGGGTGAACATTAATTATAAAGTTGATGGCTTTGCCCTTACAGCGAATGCTACGACATACAGTATAGCAACGGTAACTACCGTGAGCGTACCTGCAAACAATACATATATCACAAACACGCTATTGAACTTCACAGTAAATACCAGTGAAAATGTCATAGTAGATAGCACAAATGGCACACCTAGATTGACTTTAACCATTGGTACAAGCATCAAATATGCTACCTATATAAGTGGCAGTGGGACAAGTGCTTTGCTATTTAGATATACAGTTGAGAGTGGAGTAAACGATAGTGATGGCTTGGCTATAGCAGGAAATATCGACCCCAATGGTGGAACACTTCTCAATGGAACAGCCAATACCCTTGTACCTACACTCAATAATATTGCTTCTACAGCAGGGGTATTGGTGGATACTCTCTTGCCAACCATCACCATCACTTCAACGCATACAGCACTTAAAGCAGGAGAAGTAGCCACACTTACATTTACTTTGAGTGAAGCATCAAGTGATTTTGTAGTAGGAGATATTACAGCAGTAGGTGGAACTTTAAGTAATTTTGCAGGAAGTGGCA
>Ga0256838_1000898_pt1 | contig 15367 bp, 20 predicted proteins | sample 4571419metaG_FD_185978 | JGI IMG/M metagenome (GOLD analysis project Ga0256838, IMG submission 185978) | Hydrothermal vent microbial communities from Guaymas Basin, Mexico - 4571-419 | ecosystem: Environmental > Aquatic > Marine > Hydrothermal vents | place: Mexico: Guaymas Basin | collected...
TGTAAATGTTGCAGCAGAAAAAAAAGGTGTATCAGTTGAATTTGATATCCATGTAGCACATGCTAAACCAGTAGTTATCTCTCAAAATGATGATAATCTTGATGCAGCTATAGACCTAGCAATAGACAGAGCTTCTAAAGCACTTCGCCGTTTACATGACCAAGTTGTAGCTCATGGTAATGATTCTATCAAAGATTTAGAAACTTTAGACGCATAATCTTATGTATGATTGGATTTTATGGTTTCACATACTTTCTATGGTATCGTGGTTTGCTGTACTTTTTTATATGCCGAGGCTTTTTGTTTATCATGCTGAAAACATTAAAAATGAAGGCTTTGTAGAAGTTGTAAAAGTTATGGAGATGAAGATATATAAATATATCGGAGTTCCAGCAATGTATTCAACTGTTATAACTGGTGGTATTTTAGCTTACTATATCGGTTTTAGTGGTAATGGTTGGTTACATGCTAAAATATTTTTTGTAGCTCTTTTAATAGCTTACTTTTTTTCAATGGGTCGTTTTAGACAACAGTTTTTAGATGGAACTTGTGAAAAAAGTGGAAAGTATTTTAGAGTTTATAATGAAGTTCCAACTTTACTTATCTTAGTAATAGTTGGGATGGTTATTTTTAAACCATTTTAAAGCTAAAGAGAGAGTTTTTTATTCTCTCTTTATTTTAAATTTTGATTAATATTTATAAAAAATTGGAAACCATCTCTTTCAAACAGTATAGATGATTTCTCTTTAAAAGCATTTATATATACTCCTAACTCATCTACATTTGAAATAGTATGACCATTTATTTTTAAAAGTTTATCACCTATTTTTAAACCATATTTTTTAAAGAAATTCTCTACTTTAAAGATTATTAAATTATCATCAAGGTACAAACCTTTAAATTCTAAAAAAGTATCAGATTTAAATCCACCACCTATTCTCTCATAAGTTGTAATATGAAAAGTTAAGATTTTTGAACCTCTTTTAACTTTGATTTTATGCTTTGAACCAACTTTAGAAAATAAGATTTTTCTCATTAAAGATGAACTACTTTTAACTTTTTTACCATCAAAAGTTAAAATAATATCATTGTTTTTAAATGGATTATTTTTTATAAATGGATTTATTCTTTTTATCTTTGTAGTTTTATACTTATCATAAAGTCTTATACCTATATCAGAGTAACGGGTATCTTTTACATTTAAAAATCTTTCTACATACTCTTTTTGAATAATCCCTTTCTCTGTGACTATACCCTCTAAAGCACAACAAGAATTTGTAAGTAAACTAGGAGTAAAAACTTTTTCACTAAAAGTTGCAAAATGGTTTAAACCGATTTGTGTTTTAACTATCTTACCCTCTATCGCATTTGTCATATTTACAGATGCAAAACCAAATGATAAAAAGTTATTTATCTTAAAAGGAAATGGAAAGCTTTTTTTTGCTTTTACAAGATAAAGATTTAAAAATGGGTCATGCTTTAAGATTTTTACTTTTGGTTTAGTCTTTGAATATATAAGTCTTGTATATTTAGTAACAGGGATTTGTAAAGTGTTATTTTTATAAGAGTTAGAATCTATCAGTTTTGATTTGCAAGAATTATATCCACCTTTACAGGCAGATAGATTTAAAAATAGTATGCTTATTAGGACAAATAAGCGAAACACCTAAGATGCTCCACCAAATGGATTCATACCACCCATATTGCCAAGCATACCCATAGCAGACATTTTTTGGTTATCTTGAACCATCTTACTAGCATCATTTAAAGCACCAATAAGAAGGATTTGAAGTGAGTCTTTGTCTTCCATAAGTGAGTCATCTATAGTTAAATCAACAACTTCACCCTTTCCATTCATAATCACTTCAACCATACCACCACCACTTTTTACAGTAAATGTTTTTGATTCTAAGTCATCTTCTAGCTTTTTAGCATTTTCTTGCATACCCTCTAGCATCTTTGACATATCGCCCATATTTGAAAACATTAGATACTCTCCACTATTTCATCGATGTTGTTATCATCATTTAAAAGAACTACTGTTGGTTTGTACTTTTTAAGTTCTTTCTCTTTGTAAGATGCATAAGCAACTACAATGATTTTATCACCTTTATGAACTTTTCTAGCAGCTGCACCATTTAGACACATATCTCGCTTACCTCGTTCACCTAAAATGATATAAGTTGAAAATCTTTCACCATTGTTGATGTTTAAAATCTCAACTTTTTGCCCTACTCTCATCTTTGCAGCTTCCATCAACTCTTCATCTATAGTGATAGAACCAACATAATTTAAGTTAGCATCTGTAACTGTAGCACGATGTATCTTACTATAAAGCATCTCTATTCGCATAAAAACTTTCCTACATTCCCATTTGTTTTTTCATATCAGCAGGAGAGATAGCTTCATCCCACATCTCAGAATCGATTAAAAACTCTTCTACTACATTTCCACCTATGATATGTTCAGTTACAATACGGTCGATTTTATCTTTAGTTAAACCTGCATACATAGTATGACCTGGTTCTACAAGCATTACTGGACCTGCTGAACAACGGTTTAAACAAGATGAACGGATAGGCTGAACTGTAGCCATAATTCCCTGTTTCATAAGTACAGTTGCAAGATGTTGAAAAATATCCTGAGTTTGTGGAGTTACACAAGATGGTTTAGGCATTCCTGGAGGAGCTGATTGCTCACATTTAAATATATAATATGCTGGTTGAGGGATTCCCATTTTAGTTTCCTTAGAAATTTTTTTAAAATTATATCGAAAATATAAAGTTTTTTTGTTTAATGAAGAGATTAAATCTCTTGTTTAAGTTTGAAAACTATTTTTATCTTATTTAGTTTAATTTACATAAAAATTAAACTATAGAGTCTAACGACAAAGCCGGCTCGTTTAAGGCTAAGCTTCGCCATTATATATTTCCCCGCAAAGCATGAACATGCAACTACTGAATATAAAAATATGTTACCTATTTTTGTAGTCGTTTAACTTCTACAATGATATCCAAATTTTTAAAGTTTAGATACTTTTTTTCGGCGAGGTAACATATTTTTTACTATGTTTTGTTAAACTTTAGTTCCAGCAAGTTCAATAAGTTCTTTATCTTTAAAAAGTAAATTATTTACAATCTGAGTAATAGTGCTTTTTTGTTCTTTAGCAATTTTTGAGATAAAGCTTTGAAGTTCATTATCTAAATAGATAGGTAAATTAAAGTTTGCATCTTCTCTATAAAATTTACCTCTTATACCGTTTGAAAAGTCATATTCATCTTTCATATCATTATCCTTCATTATAAATTCTTTCTTCTTGTTTTGTTGCTTTTCTAGCACTGATTATTCGTATATTACAATTATTATCATCTTGTGAAATATAGGTATGAACTACAACTAAAGTTCTTGTTTTTTCATCAATCCCAATAGTTACCCATCTTTCTTCATTTTCACTATGGATTTCATCAAATATTGAAATCGAATTTTTATCTTTAAAAACTGAAGTTGCTATTTCAAAACTTATCTTATGTTTTACTAAATTTGATTTAGCCTTATTTGGATCCCATTCAAAATTATAATTCATTAACACCTCATATTCTTTTATGTATTGTAACAAAAATAAAATATATATTGAAATTTACTATATTTATATTTTAGTTTAACAGCGAAGCTAAATACAAAAAAAGGCAGGTGGCACATTTATGGCTCAGCTTCACCGTTACATGTTTCCGCAAAGCGGGAATATGCAACGGTCGAACTGAAAGACGAATTACCCTCAAAAAGTTCGTTTAGTCTTTTTTGTAACCACTAAATGATAGCTAGTTAAGGCTTAAAAATCCGATGGGTAACTTGTTCTTTTCCTGTGTTTTGTTGTACCCGAATTATAAGATAAAGTTTAATATATTTTTATTAAAATCTTTTTAAACCTTTAAGTTTTAAAATATCTTCTTCAAAACTTAATATCTCTTCTTTGTCTAAGTATAAATTAATTTTAGCTATTGTTTTTGTATAAAATTTATTAATTGCTTTTGTTAATGCTACATCAGTAGTATCTTTCAACATATCTGGTGCTGAACCTTTATCAAGTGCTGTTCCAATTAATCCTTGACCACCTTGTCTTGTTTGTCTTTCATAAACATATGGTTCTTGAATATTAAAATCTGATAGATTTATTCTTCTTTTTACAAATACTTGTCCTGTCATTGGTTCAATCATTGATACTATTACACTACCACCAATTTGAATAACTCCATCAATATGAGTATACAATCTATTTCTTTTTGTATTTGTTACTTTATTTTCAATTGAAAAATCAATTTTTGGTACAAAAGCTAAATAAATTTTCTTTTTATCTTGATATGTCATATCATCAAAAACACCATATGGCCCTTTTAGTTTAAATCCTTTAGAAGCAATTATTTCTGACACTGAACTTTCCAATGCTTTATTTAGTCTTTTTGCATAACTTTGTGAAAATGCACTATTAAAATTATAATTTACACTAGCATTTCCCATTCTTTGCATCATCATTGCTAATGCTGTTTGAGGTGCTTGGCTTTGTGCTTGAGCAGCTGCTGAATTTGCTGCAATTACTGGACTAACAACAGCAATAACATGTTTTATAGATTTTAATTGCTCTAACTTTTCACTTTTTAAATTTAAAGTTCCAATATCTCTTTGTGTTTGTAGTTTTGTACTACAACCTGAAAATAATGTTGCTGTTACAATACCAACTAATCCTACTTTTAGCAATGTCTTTGCTAAACTAAACCTATTTGACATAAGTTCTCATTGTGTTTTAATTTTGACTATTAAAATAGCCTTACTAAAATTCACAGTTTGGATGAACTTTGGTATAACGGTTGACTTGAACTGTAAATTTTCGCTAGAAAATTTATTAGTTCCAAGGTTTTGTTATCTTTTTAAAGTTTCTAATATAATATTTAGTTCTTCCAAGAGAATAATTGTATTTTCACATTCTAATTTATATACCTCATTTTCACTATCATAATGAGAACTTGGATTTAACAAAATATTTTTATAAAATTCTGTTTTTTTAATAATATTATATTCTTGATCTTCTTCATCTTTTTTTGTAAAAGTTATTTTATTATTTTTAATCTGATTTATTTTTGATTTAATTTGTCTTATTTTTGCATTATCAGGCTGTAGCTCATTTTCAAACATATTTTCAAAATCTCTGATAAGATGTTCTAATACTTCATGGGGCTTATTGTAGAAATATTTATCATCATTTTTTAATGCCTCAATAATTTTTTGTAAAGTTTCTACTTTTCCTAGTTCTAATAATTGCTCAAACTCATTAATAATACTTTCAAAAGCTTTTCTTAAAAGATTTCCAGCAATTCTTAAATCATAAGCCTCAGTATTTATAAATGTTTTAGCTTCATCAATATAGTCATCATTTTTATCTTTGACAATTGATTTTAACTTATCATCTTCATCTTTTATTGTAAATAATATTTTTGTATCCCATTCTTCAGTATTTAAAAGTCTTTGAATTAGATTATTGAACTGTAAGTTGTGAGTTAATATAATTATTTGGTACTCATTGAAAGTATCTAAAATATATTGTGCTATGATTTTTCTATTTGCCATATCTAGGCTTGTAAGAAAATCATCAAGTACTAAAAGTTTTAAACTATTGTTAGTTTCATATTTTTTTGCTAATGCAAAATAAATCGCGATTGATATAAGTTTTAGTTTAGCTTCATTGAAATGATTTTTAAAATCACCTCTATCATCAATATCTTTAATTTTAATTGATATTATTGGATTAGAAAATTGATGTGTATCATTATTTATCTCAGAATTTTTAAAAGAAAATTTTATTTTAAAATCACATTTCAGCTTTTTAAGAATACTATTAATATTTTCAGTAGGTACAAAGTGATTTAATTTAAATTCACATGTTTCATCTGCAAGTACTCTCTTATTTATTATTTCTGTATCTGAAAGTTCAGTATCATGTGATAGATGATGTAGTTCAGTTTTTAAATCATCATAAATAATATTAAAGGTTTTTAGTTCAGTAAAATGAATAAATAAAATATTATTAAGTACATCAAAAAAATTACCTTCAACAATGTTACTTAGTATTTTTTCATTAGCAAAATAAACACAAGCATCTCCCACGGAGCCAGATAATATTCCACTGCCTTGTGGAGAGCCACTAAAGTCATCTTTTAAAATATCTTCATTATTTAGAGTTTCATCATTTCTATTTAAAGTTCTATCATCATCAAATGTAACATCTACTTTTAAATCACTTGACATATAATCTCTATGTAAAAACTTATCCCTTATGCTAACTTGATTATTAACAATTATAGTATCTTTGAAATAATAAAAACTTGCATATAATGCTTCATAAATAGAACTCTTGCCTGTCCCATTTTCTCCATAAATTAAACAATTGTTTGTTTTAATATCAAACTTTAAATTGTGATGAAATTTAAAGTTTTCAATAATAATTTTATTTATTTTCATTTGGATTCCTAAAAAAATCTTCTAATCGCTTTTTTAATTCAATTTGTCTTTTTTTATGTAATTCATCATTCCAAGTGTCAATATTTTCTTTTAAATAATTAACATCATAAAAACTAGATTCAATATTGCTATTGTATAATTCTTTTTTTGTAATGTCCATTGGAATATTATTACCAATTAAACTAAAATCTGAATAATCATAATGTCTATAATCTAATATGTCTTTGAGTTTTTTAATGCTGTATTGAGATACTGATTTTTGTTCTGGATGAAGATAAGCTAGAAGTAAAGCAAAACCTTTGTACAATCGTCCAAAGTAATTATTATCCCTTTCATATTCTGGATAAAATTCTTTCCAAGTATCATTCATAATATTAATTGTTAAATCATATATATAATATTTAATAGTTGTAGTAGCACCTTTAAAATAGCAATACCTTACTAAAGATTTTGAGAATCTTATAACTTCATCTTCTGAAAAATTAATACTATTATTAAGTAATGATAAATACACTATTAGTAAATCTTTTGGATAGTTATTGGTGTAAATATCTATTAACTGAAACCATTTTGGCAATTCATTATAATGAGATATTTTTTTTGTATCATTAAAAAACTCAATCGCATTTACTATATCATCTAAATCATCCATTATTTCATTGTAAGACTTATTATTAAAGGGAGAAATATTATTTTTTGTATCAAAAAAATCTCTTAAACCAATTTCTGAGCTTTTAACTCCATTTTCTCCTCTAATTTTATATGAATATATTTTAAAAATCCTATCCATTGAATATTTTATATCATCACATTTTTTATCTAAACTTTTCCATCTTTTTATAAATTCTTCGTCTTCTAAGTTATTTAATGCCATTGAGTACAATTCAGCTTTAAATATATCAGCATTAGAAAGTTCTAGCCCTCTATTATTAATTGTTTCAAATATTTTTAATGCTTTTTTTCGTGCTTCTTTATATTGACTATCTTCGCTTTCAATCGGCAATAAAGAAACATAGTTTAGTAAAAAATCGGAAAATTTATTAATATTATTTATTTCTTGAAATTTTTTTAATTCCTCGTAAAAATACTTGATATTTATTTTAAAGTTGTTGTCTTTTTTTAGAACAGTTAAGCTTTCCGTAGAGGTAGTTATAACTTCTTTTAAGTATGTTGCATCTTTATCTTCAAAAACTCTTGTTTTTAATCGTATTTTTAATGGTTTCCCTTCACTATCATTAATCCAAATAATATTTTTCAAATCAATATTTTTTGGTAATAAACTAGATAATACTTGAATTAAAAGAGTTATTGTTATTAATCTTTGTTGACCATCAATAACTTCAAGAGTATCTCTTTTTTCACTACTTTTCGCTAATACGATATTTCCTAAGAAATATCCTTGTTCGTTATTCTCTAAAAAAGCATTCTTTAAGTCTTCAAATAATACTTCGCATTGTTCTTTACCCCAAGAGTATGCACGTTGATATGGTGGAATAATATATTCTAATTTCCCACTAAAAATATCTCTAATATATTTTTGTTCTGCATTTAGTCTAAGTGCCATAATTTTTCCATATTTATAAATTATTATATTCTATCTAAATATGCCATTATTCTAACTTTTTTTAATTGTGAGTGATGTTAAGACAACGGTTGAAGATAGCTAATAAGTTGCCCTTGGGTAACTTATTAGCTACTCTGTTTTGTTATATTATTTTAGTAAACTAACAAATTTAGGGTTCTGAACTATATCTTCTATAAGCTTTTGCACTGCTGGAACAAAAGAACGTTGCATTTCAGAACAAGCTGACATAGCAGAAAAACTTGATTCATAATCATATTTAGATTCTACTTTATAACTAGTTCCATTTGAAGATTTTACAGTAATTGTAAATTCCCAATAAGCATTACCTAAAGTCGTACTTCCGTAAATTTTATCTAAATTTGCAGAAATAGTAATGTTTGATTTTGGATCATACATTCCAGCAACAAGTAATTCTTTTTTAAAAGCATTTTCAATATATGAAGCAAATGTTTCACCACTTGCAGTTCCAACTGGTGTAGCTAATCTACACATAACTTTTGATTCATTTCTCCCTGAATCTGTAAAGTTATTTAAATTAACTTTACCATTGTCTTTTGAAAGACCTTGTAAATTTACTACATTGTTTGTAGAAATTGCATATGCTGGAACTTTATTGGCACAACCTGTAAACAATGCTATTAAACCAAAAACTAAAACACTAAGTATAAATCTCTTCATATGAGAGACCTCCATTAAATTAATTTTTACCCATTTACAATAGGTATATTCAAATCTCTATAAGTAGATACTTGAATATAACGGTTGTCGTGAGCGATAATTTCCCGCTAGGGAAATTATTGGTCTCCTCGTATTTGTTATATGCTTTTGTTTACTTGCTAAATGGAAATAACTTAACACAACTTAAACTGCCCAAATCACCTTTAAATGTAATAGATGATTTTTTAGTAGTGCTATTGTAACTACTTGAAGTTGATATTGTTTCGGGAGTAAGTTCATAGCAAACAATATTATACTTTTTATCGATATATCTAATTATTTTGGTATTATTAAAATATCCTGTCATTTCTCCGTCGTATTCTAATATATTTTCTGCATTTAGCACTCCTGCTATTAATCCCAATAGTATTATTTTCTTCAATTAGTTGCTCCTTGTATTATCTAATAGTTTAGAAAAATAAGTCATTTCTATGCTACTTATTTTTCTTATATTGCTCTACTCTTAGCTTTTGTAATACTGCATTATATGTAGAATTAATTACATCTCTATCAACATTTTCTTGTATAGAATAGTTTCTATTTAATCCACCTCTTGTATTGCCAGTTATTCCAGTTCCTGCATTCCAACATTTCTTTGGAATATTACCAAGTTTTTTTACCTCATTTAATTTTTTATTATCTGAGTAAGATAAATTCATTTTTGCATAAGCTAATGCTGTTGCATAACTTGTACATTCTTTGCTTGGAGTAGCTAATAATATACTACTTGTTATTAATGTCATAAGTACAATTTTTGTCATTGTATCTCCGTTTTAAATTTAATTTATAAATAGTTTGGCACTCATATAACTATTTATCAACAAACATTATATACAAACTACACTTAAATAATAAAAATAACATACATAATTTTTGAATGTTATTTTTAATAAATATGACAAAATGCAAGATTGTTATTCTTTTTCAAAAAAATAAAATGTATGTTATTAGAATTAGCGATTGATAATTAAACATTTTGTATGTTATTTGTTATATATTTTATATAACATACAAAATGTTGCTTAAAAAAATGATTTTATATTTTTAACTTTAAAACTATAAATGTAAAAGTTCTCTAACAATATCTCTATCATCAAAAGGTAGTTTTTTATCGTATATGATTTGATGAGATTCGTCGCCTTTTCCAAGAATCACTACAACTTCATCTTCTTCTTGGTCATCTAGTGCCATCTCTATCGCTTTCTTACGATTTAGTTCAACTACTACATTTGTTTTATCTGTTATGCCTGTTAGTATATCATCTACTATGCTTTGAGGGTCTTCATATCTTGGGTTGTCACTTGTTATATATACTTTTTTAGCTAAAGATGATGCTACTCTACCCATAAGTGGTCGTTTTTCTTTATCTCTGTCTCCACCTGCACCAAAAACTACTAAAAGTTCTTTCTCTCTAAGTGCATTTAAAACTTGTTGCATACCATCTGGAGTATGAGCAAAATCAACTATAACATTTGGTAGTTCACAAACTTGCTCCATTCTACCACTAACACCTGCAAAATTATCTACAACTTCAACTATCTCTTCAAGTTTTTTATCTGTTAAAATATCTACTGCTGAGATAGATGCCATAAGGTTATAAAGGTTGAAAAAACCATGTAGTGAAGATGTAAAAGGGACTATATTTTGAAAATTTTGGATGATACCTGTAGAAGCATCATTTAGTGAATAAGCCATTAACTTATATGTTGCTGGATTTTCTATACCGTAAGTAAAAGTATTTTTGATGTTAAAAGACGCTTTTGTATCATCTTTGTTTATAAGCTTTTTACAATCATCTTGAAAAAAGCTATTTTTTACAGCGATATATTCACCCAATGTCTTATGATAATCTAAATGGTCTTGAGTGATGTTTGTTAGTATCTTTAACTCAAACTCAATACCCTCTACCCTCTTTTGAACGATAGCATGTGAACTAACTTCCATTATAAAAAATTCACACTCTGCTTCTACTGCTTGGTAGATATGTCTGTAAGTGTTTAAAACACTAGGAGTAGTTAAACTTTTATCTTCAAGAACTTCATCATTCATAAAAAATCCACGAGTCCCCTGCATAGCAACTTTATAACCCAAATCTAGTAAAAAAGAGTATATAGCAGATGCTGTTGTAGTTTTACCATTTGTACCTGTAATACCTATAATTTTAATCTTATCAAGACCAAACAATGAAGCTATATCTTTAACATTGATGATAGAATGGGCTTTATTTTCTTTTGCATTTTCAACATATTTTTCATTTTGTGTTGTTTTTACAAAAGCTGTTTCTTTATCACACTCTTTTGAGTTTTCGGTTACATATCTAAAGTCTTGGTTTGGAAGTTCAATTTTCAAGTTTTTTACCCTTTGAGAGTTTATCAAACAGTTTAACAAATTGTTGATTGTTTGAATAAGTGCTAATTGCACTTTCTAAGTATGTTAAAGCCATCTCTGTAAAATTATTTTCTATTAAATTATCTAAAAAGTCTATAAAATCATCTTTTTTAGTGATGATAACACGAGTTGAAAACATAATATTTTCAAATATCTCTTTAAAATCACCATCTTCTGCAACTAATTTTTTAAAATCTTGATATAAGATTCCATTTTCAGCTTCAAGAGTAGAGCTTAAAGGTTCAGCAAGTATTTCACCTAATTTATCTAAAGCCCCATCCATATTTTGGAGAAGTTCATTTATGATGCTATCTGCATTTTCTTTGTCTTCCTCTTTTAAAACTTCATAATAATCAAACAATGCTTCAGCACCAGCTTCACCACTTAGTGCCATCTCTGAAAGGATAACACCATTATAAGCCTCTTTAGAATGTGGATAGTTTTGTAAAACCATAGCAAACTTTTCCAGTGCATTTTTATAGTCTGATTTTGAAAAACTATCATTTGCTTGAGTTAAAGTTTTATATTTACTTATACCAATCATCATGCTATCTTTACAGTTTGTCTATATCATTTTCCATACCAACTGGCACATTTATAACCTCTAACTCTGGATGAATATCCATTCTTAGTTGTCTCTCAACTCCATACTTTAAAGTAGTTCCACTACTAGCACAACCTATACATGCACCCTTTAACTGTACATATACTTTAGCATTTTTAACAGTTATAAAAGATATATCACCACCATCTAGTGCCAATGATGGACGAACTTTATCTATAACATTTGATACTGGAGTCATTAACTCTTCATCAGAAAATGGGATCATTGAAATAAAACCTTTAAATATATTATTTTAGTACCGTAAAATATGATAAAATCACTTAACAAGTGCTAAAACTATTAACTAAGTGCTAAAACTTCAGCTACATAAGATGGTTTTCTCATACCAACTAGGATATAGTCAATATCTGTTTGCTCTTGTAAAAATCTTAAAGAACACTCTTGCATCTGTAACATATACTCCTCGAAGTAAACACTAAACATTTTTTTAGTTTTTTGTGAACATTCATAAGCTACCATATCTCTATAGCTATTTAAAAAATTATCTATAAGTGTTAAGAGAGTTTCTTGAGCATCCTCTTCTAAAAGTGCCACTATATTTTTTATATGTTGTATAGCTTGTGTATATAAAAATCTATCGTAATCTTCTACTGAACCAAACTTATGTTTAGAAGTGTCTAACTCATCAAAAAGACTATATAGTGGCTTTAAAGTTTCGTTATCACAAACTTCTAAAAGTTCATTTAGATTATGATAATACTCATCATTTTCATAATACTCAGCAAGTCTGTAAACTTTATTGTTAAATATTGTATTTAAAGAACGAGAGGTTAATACTCTTAGATTATTATTTTTAGCCCAAGAAGCACATCTTAAGCCATTTTGTTCAACAATATTTAGAGGAAACTCTATAGTAGAAAAACTATGTTTTTTATTTCCAGCATCTTTAGCTGATAAGTTTGCAATATCTACCAAATCTTCATATGGTAAAAACTTATCAAGAGAGTGTTCTAAAGAAAAATTTTCACTACTTATACCATAAGAGTTAAACTTACCTTTTTTTATCTCATTTTCTAACTCTAAAAATACTTTATAAACTATTTTATTCATACCATCAAGTCTATCATCTTTTGATATACCTTTTTCAATAGCATCTAAAAGATAGTATTCTAAGTTATGTAGCATAAAACAATCTATCTTATCTACTTCTAACTCTTTAAGTGTAATTTCCAAATTTTTAGCAATATCACCATCTTCTTTAAAATTAAATTTACTAACTATTTTTATATTATCTATCATTTCAGCTTCAAACTCTCGAAAAGCTATAGCTATAGCACGAAGTGCTGAACCATCAAGATAGTCTATAGAAGTATCTATGAGATTTACTCCTGATTTTATAGCCTCTTTTAAAGCTTGAATATGTAAAGGGTTGTGTTGTGAGATTTTTTGTGTACCAAATGCAAAATTTGCCATGTTATTTAACTTTGTTGAGATATATAGGGAGTTTTATACTTCATCTAAAAAGATGAAGTATAAGGTGACTTACCAAATTAGATTATACTAATTCAATAAATGCCATAGTAGTAGCATCACCACGACGGATACGAGTTCTAGTAATTCTAGTATATCCACCAGTACGCTCAGTATAGTTAGGAGCGATTTCGTTAACTAATTTCTTAGTTGCTTCTTTGTTTTGAAGTGATGCAAAGATAGCTCTGTGAGCATTTGAATCACCCTTTCTAGCTACTGTAATAAGCTTTTCAACATAAGAACGAGTCTCTTTAGCTTTGATAACAGTAGTTTCAATTTTACCATGTTCAATTAACGCGATAGCAAGGTTAGCTAATAGTGCTTTTCTATGAGCAGAATTAGTTCCTATTTTACGGTATCCATGACGGTGTCTCATCTATTATTCCTCTTTTTAAACCAGTTTTATACGGTTTCTATTTTCTTTTTTAATGCAGTAACTACATCATCTGCAAGATCTGCACCAACTTCAAAACCAAATTCTTGGATTTTTTCTACGATTTCATCGTAAGATTTTTTACCAAGATTTTTAACATTTTTAAGATCATTAGTACTCATAAGCACTATTTCACCAATAAGTTTGATGCTTGCACGATCAAGACAGTTAAAACTTCTTGCACTTAAACCTAAACTATCTATATGAGTAGATAATCTTTTAAGATCAGGGTTTTCAGTTACTCTCTCGATAGTAGTTGGAGCTTTAACACTGATTTCAGAATTAAATACTGCTAGTTGAGTGTACATAACTTCTAAAGAGTTTCTAAATGCTTCAACTGGTGAAATTTGTCCATCAGTTTTAATGTTTAAAATAACTTTTTCAAAGTTAGGGTTATCTTCTACAAGTACATTTTCTATCTTATAAGTAGCACTACGAACTGGAGTAAAGAAAGCATCTAGTGCTATATATCCATCTTCAAGTTCATCATGAGTATCTTCACTAGCTACATAACCAATACCTTGTGCTATCTTAATAGTAAAATTAAGAGTAGAATCTTCGTTTAATGTAGCAAGTGGAGCTTCTGGAGTTACCACTTCAACTTCATCATTACCAAGATCACTACCAGTTATCACACATGGACCAGTAAAAGTATAATTTATTTCTGCTTCAGTTGCTTCGTTTAAAAGCTTGAAACGGATCTCTTTAAGATTTAAAATAAAATCAGAGATATCTTCAAGCATACCACGAACTGAGTCAAACTCATGCTTAGCACCTTCTATTTTGATAGAAATCGGTGCATAACCAACAGATGAACTTAATAAAAAACGGCGAAGTGGATGAGCTAAAGATATTGCATATCCTGTTTCAAAAGGAAATGCACTTATATTTGCTTCATTTTCACTAATCTGTTCTACCTCAAACTCTTGTGGAGCTAGTGGAGTAGTTTTAATTTTTTTCATATATTACGCCTTTTTATTTAGTTACTATTTAGAGTAAAGCTCAACGATTAAACGCTCTTCTACAGGGATAACAACTTCTTCACGCTCTGGAAGACGAGTAAATATACCAAATACTTTATCAGCATCGATATCAACCCATGGTGCTAAACCAGTTTGATTTGTAAGTTCCATTGCACGTACAACTTGTACATTTTTCTTAGAACTTTCTTTGATTTCGATTTTTTGACCAGCTTTTACACGGTAAGAAGCGATATCAAGTTTTTTACCATCTACTAAGATGTGACCATGAGTTACAAGTTGACGAGCAAATCTACGAGTAGATGCAAATCCCATTCTATAAACAACATTGTCAAGTCTTTGTTCGATTAGAGTAATAAGGTTTGTACCTGTATTACCATCTCTTCTTTTAGCTTCAACGAATAATGCACGGAATTGTTTTTCAGAAACACCATACATGAATTTTGCTTTTTGCTTTTCATTTAGTTGTAAACCATACTCAGATACTTTTTTACGACGTTGACCGTGTTGACCTGGAGCATAAGGACGCTTTTCTAAAGCAGACTTACCTGCTAAACGACGCTCACCTTTAAGGTTAAGACTAACACCAAATCTTCTTTCGATCTTTTCTACTGGACCTCTATATCTTGCCATCAGTAATCTCCTTAAACTCTACGACG
>Ga0256838_1000899_pt1 | contig 15343 bp, 14 predicted proteins | sample 4571419metaG_FD_185978 | JGI IMG/M metagenome (GOLD analysis project Ga0256838, IMG submission 185978) | Hydrothermal vent microbial communities from Guaymas Basin, Mexico - 4571-419 | ecosystem: Environmental > Aquatic > Marine > Hydrothermal vents | place: Mexico: Guaymas Basin | collected...
AAAAAGGTGAAAAAAAGTTAAATACTAGACTCAAAGAAGTTTTAAAAAAAGATAAAAAAGAAGTTCTAAATATACAAAAGAAAAAATCAGTACAAATAACAGCATCACATGAAATAGATGCTTCAACACTACCAGAAGCACCAAAAAGAGGTGTGACAAGAGTAAGTGGAAAACCAAAATTAGCAATAATTATAGACGATGTAAGTGTAGCATCACAAGTTAATGCTCTTAAAAGTTTAAACTTGCCATTAACTATGTCTTTTTTACCGCCTAGTAAATATAGACCAAACTCACCAAAACTTGCGTCTAAAGAGATTTTTTACATGGTGCATTTACCTATGGAAGCTATGAGTTTTACAAAAGAAGAACCCTTTACATTGCGCGTATCTGATTCTCAGAGTATGATTCAAAAACGTATACAAAAGATAAAAAAACTTTTTCCTAAAGTTAAATATATAAATAATCATACAGGTAGTAAGTTTACATCAGATGAATTAGCAGTAAACAAGTTAATATATGCTCTTAAAAGACAACATATCAACTTTATAGATAGTAGGACAATTGCTTCTACAAAAGTTCCGTTAGTAATGAAAAACTATGGTATGCGTTATGTAGCAAGGGATGTTTTTTTAGATCATGAGATGGATAAAGCCTATGTAAAAAAACAGATAAAAAAAGCTATACAAATTGCTAAAAGCCATGGTACAGCTATAGCTATAGGTCATCCTCATGTAAATACAATAATGGCATTAAATGAGTCCAAAAAACTTTTTAAAGATGTAGATTTAGTGTTGATAAACAAGTTGTACTAATGAAAGTTATTGAAGAAAACATACCTGAACTTTCTTCAATGAAAAAGTATCCATCTAAACTTTTTTATGATGGAAATATAGACTTGCTAAAGTGTGTGAAAATTTCCATTGTCGGAACTAGAAAACCAAGTAAGTACTCGAGGATGCAAATTCAGAAATTATCATCATCTTTAGCAAAAAGTGGAGTTTGCATAGTAAGTGGTGGTGCGATGGGTATAGATGCAGTTGCCCATTCAGGTGCATCTTCATCTAGAACTATTGCGGTTTTACCATGTGGTATAGATGTGCGATATCCTGCTGTAAATAAAAATTTATTAAATGATATACAAAGAGATGGACTTTTATTATCTCAGTTTGATATAGGTTGTTATGCTAGACCTTGGAGTTTTGTTGTGAGAAATGAGTTAGTTGTGGCTTTGGGAGATGTCTTGGTAGTTGGTGAAGCTGATGAGGGTAGTGGAACAATGAGAAGTGTAGAATTTGCACTAGCAATGGGAAAAGAAATTTTTGTACTTTCACATAGACTAGGAGAGAGTGAAGCTACTAATAAACTTCTAGCAGATGGAAAAGCAAAAGCAATTTATGATATAGATAAATTTGTAGCAAAATTTTCTAAGAATAAAAATGCTCTACATGTAGAGATTCAAGAAGATAAGTTTAGTATTTTTTGTAAAACAAACCCAAGTTATGATGAAGCATTATTAAAATTTCCAGATAAAGTTTTTGAAGCCGAATTAAGTGGTGAGATAGAGATTAGAAATGGAGTTATCTTTAGTATTTAGTTTGATTCTACTCTATTTCTACCATTATCTTTAGCAAGATATAATTTTTGATCAGCTAACATTATGAACTCATCTAAATATCTACTTTTGAAAGAATCAATTGGTAATATCTCTATAAGTCCTATGCTAACAGTAGACTTTATAGTATCTCCTTCAAATTCTAATACAGCATCTTCAAATGATTTACGAATATTTTCTAATACTTCAAAACCTTTTGCTTTTTTTATAGATGGTAAAATAATTGTAAATTCCTCACCACCATATCGTATAATTACATCAGAATTTCTAATATGTTTTTTTACTGTATCAACAAATAGTTTAAGTATCTTATCCCCAGCTACATGTCCATAGGTATCATTTATATTTTTAAAATAATCTAAGTCACACATAGCTAAAATAAATGAGTTATTAGTAGCTAAGGATAGTTCATATTGATTTGTAAAAATATTTACTAAACCTTGCCTATTTATAGCATTAGTGAGATTGTCTTTTAAAATTTGTTTATTTATTATCATAGTATCAATTAGGGCTAATTCTGTTCCAATACATAATGATATATACTCACATTTTTCTAAATAAGTTAGAAGTATATGACTCTCTTTTTTATTAAAATGATCCATGATATTTTTAGCAATTTTATGTAAATTATTATGTAAAAAATTTATAACTTCATATTGGACATCATCTTGAATAATTTCTTTTGCTTCATTTTTAATCCATATACCAAACTCACATCTACCTGCATCTAACTCAGGGAAGTTACTTAGATTTTTATTTTTTATACACTCTACAAGATTATTTAGCCATAAAAGATGTGCTTCATAATGGTTGATATGATTTTTATCTATAATATTTGATAATGATTTAAAGCGTATAGAGTTGATAGAAATTAGTGAAAATATATAATCTTTTAGATAAACATTAGCTACTTTATTATTTACATCATTAAAAAAATCAAGAAGATCTATAATGCTGGAATTAATATTGTCTTTTCTAATAAAGGATATGAGTATATTTTTTAATGTATTTACATCACTGGTCATTAGGACATATGGAACATTTAAAGATATTTTGTATTGTGCAATTTTTTCAAAGATATCTAGAACTTCATTAATTTTAAATTCACCATTTAGTTTGTATAAAATTTCTTTGTAGTAATTAAACAAGATATTTCTTTTATACTCATCATAAGTGTTTACATAAGATGTATACTGATCTAAAAATTTTTCTAGAATAATCTCTTCATTTAGTTCTAAAAAGTTAGAAAAATTATAAACCATAATACACTTCCTTTTAAATAAGATATTATTATATCAGATTTTTATGAAGATTAAATTTTACTCAAAATTATATAATTAACATTGCGTCGCCATAAGAGTAAAAGCGATACTTTTCTTCTATAGCTATTTTATAAAGTTCTTGTGCTTTTTCTACTCCTACAAAAGAAGCTACAAGCATAAGAAGTGTAGATTTTGGTAAGTGAAAGTTTGTAAGTAAGTGATTTACTCTACTTGGTTGATTGTTTGGATGCAAAAACAAATTTGCTTCACCTTTTTGCACTTTGCCATGTTTATCATAAAATTCAATTGTTCTTGTACTGGTTGTTCCTATACTTAAAACTGGAATTTTAGAGTCTAGAATTTTTTTAGCTTTATCACTAATCTCATAGTACTCAGAGTGCATAGGATGTTCTGTTATAGTTTCACACTCAACAGGTTTAAAAGTACCACTACCCACATGAAGAGTTACAAAAGCATGTTTATACTTTTGACAAACTCGTTCATGTTGTTCTTCTGTGAAGTGAAGAGAAGCAGTTGGTGCTGCTACTGCACCTTCTTCCCTTGCAAATACACTTTGGTATTCGTTTGCATCATCTTCACTATCTTCTCTCTGAATATATGGAGGGAGTGGGATATGACCGATTTTATCTATGATAGGGAGTAGGTCTTCAAAGCGCAAAAGTATGTTGTTTTGGTAAAAGTTTACTTCACGAGAACCGTCTACATGTAGAGCTATAACTTTAGCCAGTAAATTTTCATCAAATAAAATCTCTGTATCTACTTTTACTTTTCCACGAATATATACATTTATATCATGTGCATTTAAAGCACGATTAATAAGAAGCTCTATCTTACCGCCACTTTGCTTTTTACCAAAAAGCCTAGCTTTTATAACCTTAGTGTCATTAAATATTAAAGCACAGTTGTCAGGGATATACTTTTCAAAATCATAAAAGTAAGCATGAATTATTTTATCTGTTTGACGATTATAGACTAAAAGTTTTGCATGGTCTCTTGGTGAAGTAGGGTGTGTTGCTATGAGTTCACTTGGAAGAGTGAAATCATAGCTAGAGGTTAAAAGTGGGTTGTTATTCTTCACTTGATTTATTTATAGACTTTAGTTCTTCTAAAAGATCAACTTCTTCATCGTCATCGTCTGAATCTTCTTCTTCATCCTCTGCAGGGTTAACAAACCTTACAATAAGAATAGAAAAACCGTATAAAATAATAAGTGGACCAGCCATAAGAAGCTGAGTTAATACATCTGGAGGAGTTAGCATAGCCGCAACAATAAAGATGATGATAACAGCGTACTTAAAGAAGTCTTTCATCTGTCTATCATTAACTAAGCCTAAAAGTGCTAAAAAGTATGCGAATATTGGAAGTTCAAAAGCTATACCAAAACCAAACATAATTTTTGTAAAAAAGCCTACATAGTCCTCAATATTTATAAGTGGAGTAAATTTGAATGAACCAAAGGTAATAAGAAAATCAAATCCAAAAGGGGTTACAATATAGTAAGCAAAAAGCACACCTAAGCCAAACATAATGGTTCCACCAAAAACAAAAGGAATAATCATCTTTTTCTCATTTGCATAAAGTGCAGGAGCAATGAATGCCCAAATTTGAGAAAGGATGATAGGTAATGCTGCAAAAATTGCTGCAAAAAATGAAACTTTTAATGCTACGAAAAATGCACCACCAATTTGGCTAGTAGTAACTTTTCCTTCTATAGCATGGTTAACTGCATCAGCAGTTTGGACTGTTTTTTTGCCAACTTCTATAAGTGCTTGGTTTAGTGGTTCAACCATCCAGTTTAGTATAGCTTCGTGAAAGAAAAACATAACAAAAAACATAACTATTAGACTTGCTACAGAGATAGCAAGTCTTTTTCTTAGCTCATGAAGGTGTGGTTTTATATCATCAAACATTTGTACTATCTTCTTCTATATTATTATCTAGATTTTGCATATCTGTATTTTTAGGTTTTTTCTTTTTCTTTTTTTTGAGTGTTACTTCTTGAGGCTCGTTTACAGCTGCTAAAGTTTCATCTTTTATAACTTTCTTTGGTTCATCGTAAAAACCATCATCTTCCCAGTCATTATCATCTAAACTTGTAAGTTCTGCTGCCATTTTTCTAACATCAGTCGCACTCTTTACTTTGTCTCCAGCACTTAATAACTCTTGTTTATAGGCTAAAGCTTCCTCTTTAATATCTTTAACATTCATCTCTTCTTCTAAAGAGTCTTTAACACTTCCAATAGTATCTTTAGCATTTCTAAAGAACTTAGCTACTTCAACCATAGCAGATGGAAGTTTGTCAGGACCAAGAAATAAAATGGCAATAACAGCAATGATGAGTATCTCTGTAAAACCCATACCAAACATATAATATCCTCAAAATTTATAATATTTATAATTTAAAAAACTGATTCTATCTAAAGAATGATTAAACTACGATATAAAGAGTGTAATCTCATCTGCTAAAAGATAGTTGTTGTTGTAAAAAGTATCATTTTCTAATGTAAGTTTTTTTTCTTCAAGCAAAAAATTTGCTTGTTTTAATTCACTTGTATTTAAGATACTTTTATGAACTCCTATACAAGAGCGAAAACCTAAAAATATTTGCTCTATTTTTTTGTCCTCTTCGCTTAAAATTTCAACTCTTATATCGAGTGGATTTTTTATATAATCCTCAACGCTACATGTAGGATAAAAACGTTCTAAAGCAAGTTTTCCAACAGCCCCAGAACCTAAACCTATGTAGTCTTTATATCTCCAGTATCCAAGGTTATGTTCACTTTTATATGTACCAAAATTACTTATTTCATATTGTTTAAAATCATGTTTATCAATTTCCTCAAATAACCATTTAGTTATCTCTAATGTTTCTTTTGACATTTGCGGTTTACTCTCAAATGGAGTACCTTCTTCTATAATGAGGGCATAAGCACTTATATGATTTATAGGTAAAGAAAATGCAATATTTAAATCATTTTGTAATAACTCTTTTGTATCGCCAAGAGTTGCATAAATCAAATCTAGTGAGATATTTTTAAAGCCTACTTCTTTGGCATTAAGTACTGCATCTTTCGCTTGTTGTGGATTGTGCGCACGATTTAGTAGTTTTAGTTTTTGAGCATCAAAACTTTGAACTCCAAAACTTATGCGATTTACTCCAAGCTGTTTCATTCCATAAAGCCATTCTTTTGTAGCACTATTAGGATTCGCTTCTGAAGTTATTTCTGCATTATCAACTAAATAAGGTTTTAAAGTCTTAAAAATATTTTCATATAGTTTAGGCTCGACGGTGGATGGTGTACCACCACCAATGAAGATAGTCTCAATACTTTTTTTATTAGTATTAAATCGTTTTAGTTCATAAGTAAGTTGTTTTTCCAACGCAAGCATATAGGTCTCTTTTAAATCAAACTTATCAACATAAGAGTTAAAAGCACAGTATGAACATTTTGAATCGCAAAAAGGAATATGTATATATATTAGCATTCGTAATTGTATAGTTTTAATCTTATATATAATTTTTAAAAGATGTTGTGATATAATAAATAAGTTTAATATCGTTAAAGAACATTGAAATTAGAACAATAAAAAGGGGTTCATTATGAATATAATTAAAATAGTTTTTTACTTTACAATAGCTTTTATTTTTATTGGTTGTGTCCGACCGATACCAGATAGTACAGTGTTGCCAGAAATCAAGATAGATAAAAAATATAATAAGTCTAAGAGATTGAGTTTTAATGATCACATCTTTAGTGTCTATAGTCCTAATAATAAATTAATTGTTGTTAATAGAGTAGGTGGTTCTACTTTCATAAATCCAAAGACACTTAAAAAGATAAAAGAGTTTGATAAAACTTATATACTGATTGGAGATTTGCCATATCCTATTTTTTCAAGATACGATGAAAAATTAAATAAAACAAGCTTAGAATGTACAGATTCAAATGGAGTCGAGCTTTGGAGTAAAAGTTTTTTTGGGAAACTACTTAACGTACATGACGATTTAAAAGAAATAATAATAGCTGTAAAGTATAAAATGAAAGTTAGATATATTTCATTAGATAAAAATAATGGTGAACTGAATTGGACTAATAAAAAAGATTCAAACTCTTTTAAAATATTATTTTTAGATAATGATGATAAATTGTATACAATTATAGATAATAATCTTTATGAAATATTATCAAATGGTAAGTTTAGTTATATATATGAGATTAGTATAAAAGATAAAATAAAAAGATTAATTTTTAATGATAATTTAATAATTTTTTATACACAAATAGATGATTATAGCAAAGCTATATTAGAAGTTATAGATATTACTGCCAAAAAAATAGTATTTCAGAAAGTATTTGAGATTGAAGAAGATTCTTATAATGATATAGCAATAAATAATAATATTATATATGTAATTAATGATAAAAAACTATCTTCTTTTGAGATGTTAAGTGGCTATAATATATTAAATAAAGAAGTTGATATTGATGATGGATATGAAACACTAAATGATATTGTAATATACAAAGATAAAATCATGTTAGTTGGTCAATCAGAGATATATGCATATAGTAAAAAAGATTTTTCTTTACTTTGGAAACATGAAGAATTATGGACACCATATAGATTGTCAAAAAAAGAAAGAGATTTTAATTCTGCTTTAGCAGGTGGAATGGCATCATTCTATAATTATGGGCATAGTAACGCATATTTTGGTAATTTCTATCATGATTTAAGTACAGTTGGAATAGCTATCAATGAATATATGCAAAATAAATCATCATCAAAAGGTACATATAATATAGCTTTTATAAGAGGATATGCTACAACAACAATGATTTTTGAGTATGATGCTGTCGTATATCTAATTAATTTAGATTCCGGAAAAAGTCAAAATATCAAGCTTAAAGATAGACATGCTTATTGTTATCCAAATGTTTATGTTGATGTTAAAAATAAAGTAATTTATGAGTCTTATGGAGTACAACATTTATGGTATGGATGTCCGACATCTAATCAGTTAGATATTTTGGAATATTAAGGAAAGTAAAATTAAATTTAATTATATTACTTTAAACTTATATGTGTTAAAGTATTTATAATTATTTTTTATAGGAAACTACCTTGCTGGATATTGATACTTGCTTTAATAATATTAGAAATTTATACTTAAATGCTAACAAAGAAGAGCAAGAGAAAATAGGTGTATTATTAAAAAAAATATCAAATAGAGTCGAAATTCATGACATTGATGATATATCCATGGGTGTTGAAGGTATAGATAAAATAACTAAACTTCCAAATAGAGAATCCCTTTTTTACGATATTTCTATTCTTGAAGATGAAGCAATGCTTATGTACTTTCATATCAATCAAATTGGTGCATTAAAAGAGTTGTATGGTCAAGAATTAGCGTATAAGATTATAGTACAAAAAGCTGAGCAACTTAGTTTAGCAATGAGTGGTAGTGATGTTGTTATTTATAATATTGATTTACAAAGATTTGCAGTTTTAGTTAAAGATGAAAAAGTTTTTTCTAAATATCTATCAATATTAAAATATTCAATTTTTAATAATATACAAAATGATGTATATGATTGTGAACGTGGTTATTCTATAGTATCTGACTTTACGGTTGGTGTTGCTTATGGCATTGAGCATTTATATCATCGTTCACATGTAGCTCTTCAAAAAGCAATATTAGAAAAAGTAAATTATAAAGAATACGATAGCACAGAGATGTCAAAAGAGCTTCAACGTTCATCATTAGACAGACTTAAAATATATAAATCAGCCCTTCATGAGGGTAATATTGTCCCTTATTTTCAACCAATTGTAAATGCAGATACTACTAAGGTTATGAAGTACGAAGCATTGGCAAGACTTATCACAGAAAATGGTGAAGTTATATCTCCATATCAGTTTTTAAATTCTGCTATTGAAGATAAAACATTTGAATTTTTCACTAGACAGATTACACAAAAGATTTTTATAATATATGAAAAAAGTGATGTGAACTTTTCTATGAACTTAACATATGAGAATATCAGTTCTCCGAGTATGATGGATTATATAAAAAATCGTCTTGAAAAGTATGGTGGTAATCGTATGACTTTTGAGATAGTTGAAACAGAAGAGATTAAAGATTATGGGCTTGTTGAGGATTTTATACTTATGGTAAAAGAGTATGGCGCAAAAGTTTCCATAGATGATTTTGGTTCTGGATATTCAAACTTTACAAATATAATAAAGTTAAATATTGACTATATAAAAATAGATGGAACACTGATTACAAAACTTTTAGATGATCAAAAAGCTAAAAATATGGTGGCAGGGTTGATACAATTTGCTAAAAGTATCAATGTTGAAACTATCGCTGAATTTGTAAGCTCTCATGAGCTTTATGACGAGGTTAAAGCTCTACATGTAGACTATATTCAAGGTTATTATTTTGGGGAACCTAAGCCTGCTGAGGAATATGGTTTAGTTTAAAAACTAAGCTTCTAAATTTGTTTTAATTGCTTTTTTAGTATAATCGCGTTTATATTAAAAATAAAGATTATTAATGAGCAAAAAAGATTTATATCGTCCAAATGTAGCGATGATAATTGTGTCAAATAATTACCCAGTAAAAAAAGAGATTTTTTTAGCACAAAGAAATGACCTTTCTGATGTTTGGCAGTTTCCTCAAGGTGGTATAGATGAGGGTGAAGAAGTAAAAGAAGCACTTTTTCGTGAGCTTGAAGAAGAGATTGGAACAGATGAGGTAGAGATTGTTGCTGAGTATCCAGAGTGGATATCTTATGAGTTTCCATCTAAAATTGCTAAAAATATGAAGCCATGGATAGGTCAAAAACAAAGATATTTTTTAGTGAAGTTAAAAGAATCAGCTAAAATAAATATAGAAACTGAGCATCCTGAATTTTCTGATTATAAATTTGTTGGAATTGATGATGTTTTAGGGCATAGTGCTAGTTTTAAACAAGATGTTTATGAGAGTGTGATTACATATTTTAAAAAAGAAGGGCTACTTTAAATGTTGATAGTTCAAAAATTTGGTGGTACAAGTGTTGGTGATTTAGAACGCATTCAAAATGTGGCAAATCGCGTAAGTGAAAGTAAAAAAGCAGGAAATGATGTCGTAGTTGTGGTTTCTGCTATGAGCGGTGAAACAAATAAACTTGTTGGATATGCCGAACACTTTTCATCTAATCCAAGTCGTGCTGAGATGGATATGCTTCTTTCTTCTGGCGAAAGAGTAACTGCATCATTACTTGCTATTGCATTAAGTGAGATGGGACATAAGGCTGTTGCCATGACTGGTAGAAAAGCTGGGATAATTACAGATGATTCACATACAAAAGCACGTATAGAAGAGATAAACCCTCAAGCTATGCATAGTGCGATAGATGAAGGTAAGATAATAGTTGTAGCTGGTTTTCAAGGTGTAAACTACAGTGGAGATATTACAACTCTTGGCCGTGGTGGATCTGACCTTTCAGCTGTCGCAATCGCTGGAGCTTTAAAAGCAGATTTATGTGAGATATATACTGATGTTAGTGGAATCTATACAACAGATCCACGAATAGAGCCAAAGGCTAAAAAACTTGATAATATATCTTATGATGAGATGCTAGAGTTGGCAAGTTTAGGAGCAAAAGTACTTCAAAATCGCTCAGTAGAAATGGCAAAAAAATTAAATGTAAATTTAGTAACAAGAACAAGCTTTTCAAATGAAGAGGGAACATTAATAACAAAAGAGGAAAATATCATGGAAGCACCATTAGTAAGCGGAATAGCACTAGACAGAAATCAAGCACGTATCTCACTTATGGGTGTAAAAGATAAGCCAGGTATTGCTTCAGAGATTTTTAATAAACTTGCGGATGCAGAAGTAAATATTGATGTTATTATTCAAAATAAAGCTCATGATGGAACTACAAATATTGACTTTACAGTCCCTGTTGGAGAATTAGGTGATGCAAAATCAGTAGTAGATGCATTTGTTAAAAATGGAGATATTGAAGCAGATTCTTATAATGAAGATATTTGTAAAGTATCTGTTGTTGGTGTTGGTATGAAGTCTCATGCTGGCGTAGCAGCAATGGCATTTTCAACTATGGCTGATAACAACATAAATATAAATATGATTTCAACTTCTGAGATAAAAGTATCTATGGTTATCGATGAAAAGTATGCTGAACTAGCGGTTCGTGGGCTTCATAATACTTATGAGTTAGACAAGTAAAACTGTGCAAGATTTCAAAGAATGGACTTTAGATGCCATAAGGGAAGAAGGCTCTAGCTTCTCATGGCTTGAAGAACAACGCTTTGACTGGTCCACTACAACTGCTCAAGCACTTGAGCAAATCATAAATGGTAAAACTATCATACTTATAACTGATCAAAGCAGAAAATGGTTTGAACAATACATTTTAAGTTATATAAACACAGCAAAACAAGACAGACCCCTTCTTCCAATTGTTAGTATTGATTCTATGTATCAGCACTATAATAGCATCAGTGGTGGAGATATGATAGACGTAGTTGAAGATATGATAGCTCTTTCACATAAGGATGATTACTTTTTTTGGTATATAGGTAAGGGTGATGATAAACGTGCGGATATAGCAAAGAGAAAAGATAACTCTTACTTTTGGATTTTTGATGAAGATTATTTAAATGCTTTTAACTTAAAATCTTACGATAAATCACTAGATATAAAACTACTTCAACTTTATAGACTTTTTGATGCTTCACTTAACGGGGCTATGTTTGGAGAGGTAGATGTCAGTTCATGATGAAAGAGGTTTTATATTAATTTCTTCAGAAATTGAAGAAGAGTTTGAAAGGTTGAAAGAGGAGCTTAAGCCTTCTCGTGTAGTTGGTTTTATTCAAGTTGATGAAGAGTTCAAACTTGAACATGCTAAGGCTGTTGTAGCAGAATCTTACATAAGTGAATCTCAAACAAAGTACATCATTTTTGGAGCAAATACTTTTAGAAAAGAAGCGCAAAACTCACTTTTAAAAGTTTTAGAAGAGCCCCCTCGTAATATAGAATTTATAATCATAACATCTTCAAAATCAAACTTACTTCCAACTGTTCGTTCAAGATTACCAATTAAAAAAGGTAAAAATGATAAAAAAATTATAGATATTGAGTTAAATTTAGCACGTATTGATTATGGTGTTGTTTTTACTTTTTTAAAAGAAAATTCTAGAATTAAAAAAAATGAAGCTAAAGACTTGATTGAAGCACTTTATCATCGTGCAACAGTTATAGATATGTTAATACTTACAGAAGAGCAATTAAATAATTTTGACAGGGCATACAGACTTTTAGAATTAAACTCAAGACCACAAAGTGTGCTAGCGCAAATACTGATGAGTTTTGTCGGAGATAAAAATGCAGGTTGAAAAACTTTCAAGTAGTATAGATATAAAAAAGTATCTTCAAGATTTAGGTGTAGATAGTGGTGGAGTTAATATACTTTCAAGTAAGGCTAAAACTCATATCATTCACATAAAAGCACTACATGTAGGTGCTGCAAATATATTAAAACAAGATGCTCTCTCTGTTGGTGCTGATTTGGCTGTACCTCGTGGCACTGTTATTGCAAAAACTCCAGAGGTGGACTGTATACTTATAGCTACATCAAGACAGCTTGAAAAATTATCACGTAAAGAGTTATCACAACCTTTTGGGCTTAAAGATTTAGCACATAAACTAAAAGATGTTTTAAGTATTAAAAAGCCTCTACATGTAGAGGTGATGGGTGTTATAAATGCGAATGATGATAGCTTTTTTTCTGGCTCAAGATTTAAAGATACTGATGCAATAGCTATGATTGAAAAGATGATAGAAGATGGTGCTAGTATTATTGATATTGGTGGGGTTTCATCAGCTCCTAATGCTCTACATGTAGAGGTATTGGAAGAGTTAGAACGGCTTAGACCTATAATAGATGTGATAAAAAAAGAAAAGCTTTATGATAAAGTGAAATTTAGTATAGATAGTTTTGAGCCTGAAGTTATTCGCCATGCTTTGGAAAATGGTTTTAAAATTGTTAATGATATTACAGGGTTAGAGAATGATGAGGTATGTAAACTTTGTGCTAAATTTGATGCTACGGCTGTAATTATGCATATGCAAGGAAAACCTCAAACTATGCAAGATAACCCTAAGTATGATAATATCTTATCAGATATTTATGAGTTTTTTGAGAGAAGAATAGAAAAAGCTGAAAGTTTTGGTGTAAAAGATATAGTTTTAGATGTAGGAATTGGGTTTGGTAAAACTTTAGAACATAATCTAAGTCTTATAAAAAATCTAGAAAATTTTATGACTTTAGGAAAACCACTTTTAGTTGGTGCTTCTAGAAAAAGTATGATAGATAAAATAACTAAGTCAAATCCTAATGAAAGATTGGGTGGTACATTAGCCCTACATGTAGAGGCTCTAAGAAATGGTGCATCTATTTTACGAGTTCATGATGTTTATGAACATGTTCAAGCAATAAAAATCCAAGTGGCTTTAGATAATTAGGAGAGTATATGAAATTTCCAATAATTCGTGATATTACAACAAAAGATGTAGTTAGTATAGATATTGATACAAGTATATCTGAAGCAATTTCACATATGTTAAAACAAGAACATAGAAGTGTAGTTGTAATTGGGGATGATGATTATTTTATTCTTACTGTACTAGATATCTTAAATATTGAAGGGAAAAATCTAGATTTATCGGTAAGAGATTTAGATTTAAGAGCTATTCCTAAAGTTTTAAAGGATACAAATATATTAGATACTATAGAGTTATTAGATAATGAACTTGAATATATATGTGTTGTAAACTCAGATAATTCACTTTATGGTCTTGTTACTCATACAGATATAACGAGTAATATGGATCCTGATACACTAATGGATAACTATCAGTTAGAAGATTTTTTGAAAATTGGTAAAAGAATGAAGTGGGTTGATAAAAAAGAAATAGTTTCAAAATTAATCAAAGAGATGATGGTTGACTCGTTTGACAATATAATAATAGTGCAGGATTTAAAGCCAATAGGTATATTGACAACTAAAGATATTATGTGGATTATTAAAAATAATAAAGATTTAAATCTACCAGTTAGCGAGTATATGACATCACCAGTTGAAACAATTAATAAAAGTGCGTCTATGAAAGATGCCTTAGAATTTATTACAAGTAAAAACTATAAAAGAGCTGTTGTAGTCAATGATGATGGTACTATGTATGGAGTAATTGCTCAAAAGGATATTATCTCTTTTACCTACTCAAAATGGGCTATGGTAATGAAGGAGCACACTACTGAGCTTGAAAATAATAATCTTATATTAGAAAATCAAAATAAAGAATATGAGTTAAAAGCTTCTGTAGACTCTTTAACAGGTTTGTATAATAGATATAAATTTTCTGAGTTATATACTTCATTTTATAAAACTATGACTAAACAAGATAATGACATGTCCTTAATAATCATAGATATTGATTTTTTTAAAAAAATTAATGATACTTTTGGACATAACATTGGTGATCAAGTATTGATAAAGATTGCCCATACTCTTCTTCGAACACTTAGGGATATTGATGTTATATGTAGATGGGGTGGAGAAGAATTTTTAGTATTATTACCTAGTACAGATTTAAATGAAGCAAATATACTAGCTCAAAAAATACGAATTAATATAGAAAACTTAGATATAGAGATAGTTGGAAATATTACAGCTAGTTTTGGAGTATCACAAGTTAAAGAGGGTGATATGATGGAAGATGCGATTGATAGAGCTGATAAGTCATTGTATTTAGCTAAAGATTCTGGTAGAAATTGTGTTAAAACGGAGTTAGATTTATAGGATTGAGATAAAGTATAAGTACTTTATCTCAGTACTGAGATAGAAATTATTCTATCTCAGCGTCTATAACGTCTTCTTCTTTTTTCTTTTTGTTAGCATCAGCTTCACCTGCTGGAGCTTCACCTGCTTGTTCTTTTTTGTACATCTCTTCTGTAACTTTATGAGAAGCTTCTGTAAGAGTTTTTACTTTCTCTTCTATTTGTTCTTTAGTTGAAGACTCATCTTTTAATGTGTCTTTTAACTCTGTAATAGCAGTTTCAATTTTAGCTTTTTCTTCAGCTTCAATTTTATCTCCCATATCAGTCATAGTTTTTTCAACTTGAACAACAAGTGCATCAGCTTGATTTCTTAAATCAACAAGTGCTTTTCTCTCTTCATCTTCAGCTTTATGTGCTTCTGCATCTTGAACCATTTTTTCAATCTCTTCTTCGCTTAATCCTGAAGAACCAGAGATTGTGATTGATTGAGATTTACCAGTACCTTTATCAGTTGAAGAAACTGTTAAGATACCATTTGCATCGATATCAAAAGTTACTTCGATTTGAGGTACACCACGTGGTGCAGC
>Ga0256838_1000900_pt1 | contig 15330 bp, 14 predicted proteins | sample 4571419metaG_FD_185978 | JGI IMG/M metagenome (GOLD analysis project Ga0256838, IMG submission 185978) | Hydrothermal vent microbial communities from Guaymas Basin, Mexico - 4571-419 | ecosystem: Environmental > Aquatic > Marine > Hydrothermal vents | place: Mexico: Guaymas Basin | collected...
CACTACCGAAGGATTTTATCGGGCGAAATCCTGCAATTGGAGGAAGAAGATATAAAAACCTCCGGCTATGTGGTTCACACTTTGGAAGCCGCCCTGTGGGGTTTTATGAAATTTAACTCTTTTGAGGGAATTTTAAAAAGGTTGGTTTATCTGGGGGACGATGCCGACACGGTGGGGGCGGTGGCCGGCTCAATAGCGGGAACCTATTACGGTCTTAAATCTATCCCCCATAATTGGTTGGAAAAAATAGAAAGAAGGGAATTTGTCGAAGAAATTATAAATCGCTTTTTAACAATAGCACCCTCCCCTAACCGTTAACCCCTCCCTTCGGGAGGGGGTTAACGCTTAACAATAGCACACATGCTTTAAAGCATGTGTTAACGCTATAGGGATTAACGCTGTAAAAGTGTTGACTTCGTAGTTCTTACCAACCTAAATAGTTGACCCACATTTGTCTAACTTCTTCTTTAACTTTTTCGGGCAAAGGAGCGTAGTAAAGTTTTTTAGCCATATTGTCGCCGAAGGTATAACCCCAGTTGAAAAATTCCATAACGGAGGCGTTTTTCTCTTTCTTTTCAGCGGGCAACAATGCCCAAGTTGCCCCCACTATGGGCCAGGTATTCTTCCCGGGTTGGTAGGTTAGGGTGGCATAAAAACCGTTGGCGGGAGACCACTCGGCGTATTTCAAAGCCTCTTGGAAGCTTTCCAACGAGGGTTTAACAAAATAACCGTCGCGGTTTTGAAGCTCTGCAGTTTTTAAATCTCCCTTCACCGCATAGGTATACTCTACATAACCCAAAGTGCCCGCCTTCTTCTGAACTTCGGCGGCCACACCGGCGTTTCCTTTTTGGGCTATAACGTTGGGAAGTCCCCAGTTGGGTTTTTTGGAGGGTTCTTTAAAGGGCAATTGGTCTCCGCAGGCTTTTACCAAATAACTGGTAAAGGTGTAGGTGGTTCCCGATTTGTCCGCCCTAACAACCAACAATATAGGTAGGTGGGGCAGTTTTACGCCGGGGTTTGCCGCCTCTATGGTGGGGTTGTCCCAATATTTTATTTTTCCGCTGTAAATTCCGCACACGGCGGCGGTGGATAGCTTAAGATGCTCAACGTTGGGCAGGTTGTAAACCAATACAGTCCCGAAGGCGGCTATGGGAAACTGTAAAAGATTGTTTTTCTTAAGCTCTTCGGGGGTAAGGGGTGCATCGGAAGCTCCAAAATCGACCATTCTTTGGCTTACCGCCCTTATTCCCGCCCCCGAACCGGTCGCTTGGTAATTTACCACATCGGCGGTTACTTCTTTATATTTGGAAGCGTAAGTTTGCAACAAAGGTGCTATGGCCGAAGAACCCTGTCCAATTAGGTTAACTGCACCGCACGATTGGCTATTTGCTTGGGAACCCTGTTTATTTCCTTCAGAAGAGCAGGCTATAACGCCAACAACAGCCAAAGACAAAACACCTAAAGAGGCGACCTTTTTAAGGTTCATACAAAAATCAGTTTATTTGCCCCTTGTTAAGTTTCTGTTAACCTTTTTAAAACCCCTATGGTTGAAGAGCTATTAAAACAACTTAGGGAGGTCTTTCCTTCTTCTACCTACCTTGTGGGGGGAACGGTTAGGGATTTACTCCTAAATAAGGTTCCCAAGGATATAGACCTCATAACCACAGGAGAGATTGAAAAAATAGAAACCCTTTTAAAGGAAAAATTTAAAGCTAAACATTTCGGGTTCAAAAAGGAAAATTTAGCTTTCCGCAACGAGGTTCACACTTTTTTATTTCCTTACAAAGGTCAATATTGGCGTATAGATGTTAGCCAATTTGAGGATTTGGAAAAAGATTTGGCCCATAGGGATTTCACAATAAATGCGATGGCTTGGGCTTTGGCCGACTCTATAAAAAAAGATGTTTCAAAAATAATCGACCCCTTCGGGGGGGTTAAAGACTTAAAAAGAAAGGTTGTTAAGGCTGTTTCTTTAAAAAACCTTGAAGAAGACCCCCTGAGAATGGTCAGAGCATTTCGAATTGCCCACTCCTTGGGTTTTCAAATAGACAACACCCTAAAAGAGTTTGTTAAACAAAATTACCATCTCCTTAAAAAGGTGGCAAAGGAAAGAATCCTTAATGAGTTTTTAAAAGGTTTAAGCTACCACCGAAGTTGGGAATTTTTAAAAGCCCTAAACGACCACCGATTAACCCGAATAATTTTCGGAACCCAAATAGAAAACCCAACCGACCTTTGGGAGGCTTTAAAAAAACTAGAAACCTTTATAGTTAGCGAAACAAACAGAAACCTGAAAAGGGAACTGTCTTTTAAAGAGAAAACCCATTTGGGGGAATTTGATATAAACACCGTTCTAAAGTTGCTAACCGTTTATTTCTATTTGACCCCTAACCAAAGAAAGTTTTTTAGAGAAAACTACCCCTTGGGAACAGAATTAACCAACCTTTTGGAGGGAACTCTAAAAGCCCTAACGGAGTTGAAAACCTTAAAACCTACGGTGGATAGTTTTTATAACTACCTAAAAAGGTATGAAAAATATTTGTATTCCTTGGGTGCTTTGGTTTATACGAGAGAACCTTCTTTAATTCCAAAATACGAAGAGCTAAAAAATTTTTACCTCGGTAAGTATTTGAAATATTCCCAACCCCTTTTGGACGGAAAAAAGATAATGCACCTTTTGGGAATAAAACCCTCGCCCCTGGTAGGACAAATTTTAGAAAAATTGGTAAAAGCCCAACTGGAAGGAAGGGTAAAAGACCAAAAAGAGGCGGAAAGTTTTGTGAAAAGTTTTTACGGAAAGTTAAGGGGATAGAGTCCACATATGAACGGAGCAGGATATGCAAGGGTCGTAGCTTCTAATAAGACGCTCGGCAAGAAATTTAACCTCCTCCAAGGGAAGAGAGGAATAGCTTTCTGCCAACCTTTGGGCATCGAGCTCCATAGAGGTCTGCAATACGGCGGTGGGGGTTATTATGTTGGAATTGGTGCAATAGCCATTTTCGTCGAATTCGTAGGTATGGTAAAGGGTTCCCCGAGGTGCTTCAACAACGCCGAAACCTCTACCCTTCTTGGGCTTTAATTCAATGTGGGGTTTGGAAGGATAATCGCTTAATAGGGTATCTATGTAATCGAGCGCCAACTTTCGGGCTTCTATAAGTTCCACCGCACGGGCAACATTTTGGTGGAATGGATTTTCCGAAGGGAATTTAGTTTTCATTTGGGAGATGAGCTTTTTTGATTCTTCCGAAAATTGGTCTTTATAAATATTTACCCTCGCAAGGGGGCCGACTAAAACCGGTTTACCCTTTACGGTGGATTGTTTTGCCATGGAATACTCTACCGGTTCCTCATGAACAAAAATTTCATATTCCTTCTTGGTGAAGAGGGTTTTTTTATCTTTTTCTACCAATATAAGTTGGTCGCTATAAAAATCCCACCCTTGGGGGTTGTATATAGAGAGTTGAAACTCCCTTGGGGTGGTAAGGTTTGGGTGTTTTAAACTGTCCACCAACTGTAGGGTTTCATCCAAATCTTCCTTTATTTCCTCCAATTGGTCTTTAAGTTTTTTCAGTTCATCCTTGGTGGGAAGATTGGCAAAACCTCCCGGTATGAGGTTTTCCCCGTGAAAGTTTTTCCCGGTTAGGACTTTCATTATTTCCACACCGAGGTTTTTAACTTTGAAACCTCGGTCTACCAGATTGGGGTAGTCTTTAACCATTTCAAGGAGCGAGGAATAACCGAAATAGTCGGGCAGGGCCAGAAAATAGATATGCAGGCCGTGGCTTTCAAAAAAGGCGCCTACGTTTGCTAACTTTCTCAAAAGCTCCAATTCGGGTGGGATTTTAGCCCCGAAGGCATCTTCTACGGCACGTGCCGAAGCGGTTCTATGGGAAACGTAGCATATTCCACAAATTCGGGAAACTATTCTCGGTATGTTAATGTAATTCTGGCCAACCACCAAATATTCGTAGAAACGGGGGCCTTCGAAGATTTTCACAAAAGCCTTATATTTGCCGTTTTCTTCAACAATCTCTATAGCTCCGTGCCCTTCCACACGGGTTAAAAGCTCCACTGTGATTTTTTTAGCCATTGTTAATTAACCTCCTTCGGCTTTTCGTCTTCGGGCAGGGGAATATCAAGGTCGAGGTAGGGCAAGAGTTTTTCCCTTACGTAATTTCCGCGGAATACCTTCACGAAGTTGTAAATATCTCTGTCGGAATAACCCTTTTGCCTGAAGAGTTTAACCAATTCTTTATAGTTGGGGTCTTCGTGGTCACCGCGGCAACCGTAACAGCCCAAACCTTTGAAAGTGCAGGGCGCCCCACAGCCGGCGTTGGAAATGGAACCCACGCACATATAGGAAGCCTGCAGTCGGCAGGGGGTTTGGGCCTGTTTGCACTCGTAGCAGACCGCCATTTTGGGCAGGAAGGGGTCTAAACCGTTTAGAAGGTATTGAACGGCTAAAACAAAATCCTTTCCGCTTACGGGACAGCCGGGGAGTTCGTAATCAACTTTTACATATTCTTTTAGAGGTTTTGGTTTTAAAGCTTTTACCACGGTGGGGATTTTATCTCCGTAAACATAACGGAGCATTTCATCAAGGGAACTTTCGGCGTTTTTAGAGGATTGAACCCCACCGAAGCAGGCACAGGTGCCAACCGCGACCAATATTTTAGACCTTTCGCGGGCTATATGAAGAAGCTCCAAATCGTGGTCGGTGGAAACCGAACCTTCGATGAAGATTATGTCGAAATCGGTTTCCAAAGTGTTGTTGCTGGAACCCATGGGAAAGTATTTGATTTCCACCAAATCGACCAATTTTTTTAAAAGGTTGGCGTGGGTTAATATTTCACATTGGCACCCACCGCAGGATGTGAAATACATTATTCCTACGGTGGGTTTTTTAGAACCGTTATTTGTTGTCTTTCCCATTTTGGGAGACCTCCCTAAATCTCCCCTCTAGGGGGACAAAAAAGTTTGTTCTCAAATCATGTTTGGTAAGTTTTTGGTGTCCCATAGGGGGAATACGGGCCCATCGACGCAGGTTAGCTTATAACCTACTTGACAGTGGCCACATTTCCCTATACCGCATTCCATCTTCCTTTCGAGGGAAACGAAAATTTTGCTCTCGTGGTAGCCGTTTTTAATGAGCTCAGCCCCTATGAATTTGTAAGCTATGGGAGGCCCGCAAACGGTCACATAGGTTTTTTCCGGGTCGAGGTCGACCTTGGATATTAACCCGGGAAGGTATCCTTCGTAGTCGGCCCAAGCTCGGTCTTCTTCACTTTCAAACCTGTCAAGGGCAAATATAGTTTTTATATCGCTCCTTTTACGGAGCCTTTCCAGTTCTTCCTTATAAAGGACTAAGCGGTAATTTCTCGTCCCGTAAAGAAGGTAGACCTCTTTATAGTCCTCCCTTTTGTCGAGGACATACCAAATTACCGAACGTAGGGGGGCTAAACCCAAACCGCCCGCTATTATTAGGACATTGTTTCCCTTCATTAAATCCATTGGAAAACCGTTTCCGTAAGGCCCTCGAACGGCCAACAAATCACCTTCCTTTAGCGTATAGAGGTATTTGGTTTTTCTCCCTGTCCTTCTAACGGTTATTTGGATTGTTCCCTTCCTTGTGGGGGAAGAGCATATAGACAAAGGTATTTCTCCCGCTTTGGGAATGGTCAACATTATGAACTGTCCGGGGACAAAGTCGAAATTTTGGGAAACCCTTTCGTCGGTGAATTTTAAGGTGAACATTCGGTGGTCGGGAGCCAAATCCTCAATATCCACTATGCGGACTTTTTTATATTGATAAGGGTCTTCCACGGTGGGTAATCTAAATAATTTCTCCAGTTGTTTATTCATAACAGAAACCCCCGATGGGTTTTAAAAAGGTGAAAAACCGCTATACGTTGGTTTTCTCTTTTTTTCCTTCCCTTAATTTTTTGAGGGTTTTAACCATGCTTATGTTGGCGGGACAGAAAGCCGAACATCTTCCGCACCCAACACAGCCGAATTTACCTATCTGGTAGGGATAGCCGACAAACTTGTGATAATAGCGGTGTCTAAAGCGCGCTGTCCTATCTTCTAAAAATTCATGACCGCCCGCTACGCGGGAATAATAGGGGTATTGGCAGGAGGTTATAAATTCCACCCTTTGAACTTTTTTGCCGTCGAGGGAGGGAATATCCACCGAAGTGTAACAAAAGCAGGTTGGGCAGGTGTTGGTGCAGGTTCCGCAGGATAGACAGCGTTCGGCTTCCTGTTTCCAAACTTCGCTTTCATATTCTAGCTCTATAACTTGGGAAATTCTTTCCAAATCGGGCAGCCGTTCGTAATCAAAGAGATGTTTTTTCTTTGCCGTTTCTTCCTTGAATTTATTTAAATCCTCCTCGGTAACCTCTTCAAATAAACCGTCCGACAGATGAACCAATTCGTCCCCTTTATCGCTACCTATGGAAACAAAGTATTTGCCTCCTATGTCGGTTAAAAATAAATCCCAATTAGCCCCGTCGGGGAAGGCTGTTCCTGTAGATATACAATAACACCATTCGTCGGGTTCGCAGGACAGACCTATAAGGACGGTGTTTCTTCTTACTTCCAAGTATCTAGGGTCGGGAAATTCCCCCAAATGTATCTGGTCGAGGATTGTTAAACCGTGCAAATCGCAGGGGTGAACACCAAATATAACCTGTTTCTTGGATAGGTTCTCTTTTTTTTCTATTTCCAATGTCCGGGCGTCGTAGGTAAATCTTTCCCTTCGGTATTTCAAAATAAATTTCTTTGGAGGCAACAGGGTTCGGGTGTATTCAAAAACAATATCTTCGACGTTTTCTATTTCCGAAAAAACCGTGTATTTACCCTTCCTTACAGGCGCTATAAGGTCATCGAAGTTTTCCTTTAAAAGGTTTAAAAAATCAAAAATCCTACTTTTGGGCAATATTTTTGCTTTTTCTAACTTAAAAAGGGTAGACATAATAAGCCTCCCGCCCGTGCAAAAGTTTCCCTAACGGCTATTGTAAAGTTTAATTAAGCAAATATTTACTTTCTAATATTTAAAAAAACGAATATAGCCTGGAGAGGGAAAAGAAGAAAAAACAAAAATTAACTACCGCCCAGGTAAACGGTGAATGGATGGAACATAATAGATAGCGTTAAGAAAGCTTGCCATTCGTATTTTCCGTTATCGCGGTTATAGTCCCTTTCTACCGATAAAGAAATGCCCCAACAGTTGCGGTAATAGCCTACTTCGGTATAAATTCGGGTATCTTTTCCCAAAATGTTATCGTGGTTTACCCGGAACTTAAATTTGGCTTTTTTATAGGAACCTTCAAAACCATAATAGTATTGGTCGGAATATCGTTTGTTGTTGGCTCCTTCGCTGTAAACATAGCCGCCCTTTAGACGCAGTTGCAAATCGTCGGTTTTTATTATTCTCCAGCTTGCCCCGGTGCTTTGGTAGATAATTTTTGCCAGCTGGTGGTCGTAGTAAATGGTGTTATAAAGACTCCAAACATCGGTGGGGGTTAGGGTTAGGTAGCTCTTTAGGGGAAGCCAATGTCCTTTCATAAGCTCCCCGCTGGTGGGAAGGGTATAACCGTTATAAAAGTTATAGGGTTGTTCTATGAGCCACTGGGCAAATTTCCTTCCTTGGTAGTTAAATTCGTTTATACCCCTAATAGTTAACATGTTTTGACGGAAAACCTCATCTTGGATATCAAAAATCGGAAGCTTTTTATCCTTTATAGGGTCATAACTGTAAACCCACTCCCACAGGGAGAACCAACTAAATTTTTCCGACTTTACAAGGTCAAAGTTATAAAGCAAACTCCGTGCGGTGAATTTTACACTTTTGGCCGACTTATCAAGGTTATTTTTCCAAATATCCTTTCCATCGTAGGTTATAAGGTAAGGTTCTACGTAAAAGGTTATCGGTGTGGTTCCAAAAACTTTTGAGAACCTAAAGCGGGGTTTAAATACAAACCTCCATAGGGAGCTATTATTTCGGTAGAAGTTGGTAGCCTCCGAAGTCAGGTCAAAGGATATTCCTCCCTTCAAAGGGATAGGTTTTAAATAAAAATACCCGTCGGGGAGAAGGAATAAATCATTACTTCGGTCGGTTGTAGTTAGGTCATAAAAGTAAACCGTCCGCCAGTTGGTTAGAAAATACCGAGTGTTCCATGTGTAGGTAATGTAAGATTGGGTAAAGCTTAGGTATTTAAGTTGTTCTTTATTAAAGAAAATGTCGTAGTAGTAGTAGGGGTCGGAAGGGTAGGCCCACCCAAATTGGAGTTTTCCATAAAAACCCTCTCCTTGTAGGAGATACCTATTTCGACGGTAAAAATCCCGTCCGACCCACCAATATTTGTTTTTGGCCTCGTCCTGATAATAGTGGTTGTGGGTTTCTATGTAAAAATCGGAGGAAAAATATTTTCTAAACTCGGTTTGAATACCATACATTCCCCCGCTACGCAGGTCGGCGGTAAAGGTGGCGTCGCTGTGCTTGTCAATAGCCCAGTAGAAGGGTTGCTGGTAAATGAAATTTCCGTAGCTGTCCAAACCGAAGGAGGGGGCTAAGAAACCGCTTCTTCTTTTTGTCGCTATTCGGTATAGGGGGGTGTAAATAACGGGGGTATTTTCAATTTTTACCACTACATGGCGCGCATTCCCCAAACCATCGGTAAGGTTGAAAACAAAGCTTTTGGCACAAACTTGGGCGTCGAAATCCCTGCATTGGCTAACGCAACCGCGTTTTGCGATTAGAAGGTTTCCCCTTTTTTCTAGATAATCCACATTTAGGTAAAAATTCTGAAATTTACCCCTGACATCGTAGGCTACCAATACATTCTGTTTTTGCCCTTTTTTGGTTTTTTTCTTATCAACCTTTCCCGTTTGGGGAAGGTTTATAAAGAGCACCTCCGCGGCGGTAAGGTCTATTTCATTGTCCTTTTTAAGTTTTACATGCCCTTTAGCCACCAGTAGATTTTTTGAAGGGTAAAAACTTATTTCGTCGGCGGTAAGTTGATAACCTCGGTAGGTTATCGTTGCCTTTTTCTTTGCTATTACCACACGGGGGGTTTTTATTACTTCCTCCGCCTCCAGGGAAACCAAAGAAGAATAACCTATCAGGGGAATGGCAATTAGAGAAAACCCCAAAAGAGTTTGTTTGGTCATACTAGTTCTTTTTTTTTATTGTAGATAGTTGGAAACTTTAACGGTTTTAGTTTCCCGCGAGGTTGCAACCAATCCACCCGAGGTTGATACTCCCGCCGTTATTGTTGTGGGAAGGGTTATAAACCAAATTTATGGAAAATAAAACTTCCCAACTTTTGGAGGTTTTAAAAACTTTTTCCCTTTCCGATGCTCTAAAGGTTGAATTAAGAGACCCCCAATATAGGGCTTTGGAAAAACTTTATACCTCCATAAGGGATAAGGAACTTTTTTTAAAGCTGGTTTTGGTCAACGCCCTTTTATCCTACCAACTGCCCACAAAGGGGGAGATATATTGGCAACGCTTCGGGGATTTTTTTTCCAAAAATCCTTCCATGGAAAGGTTCGAAGAATTTTTAACCCTTTACAACAATAGGTTTTTAAAAGCTAAACTCAAACGCCTCCAAAAGGTTTTGAAGGTTATAGAATCCCTTAGGAAGGAGGATTTAGAAAAACTCTGCCAAAATCCCACCGTGTTGTTGGATTACCTTTCGGAAAAACTTTCGCAGGATAGGGAAAGTAAGACCCTCGTTTTTGCGGTCAAAATGTTTATATACGGTTGTCGGATAATAACCAAAAAACCTTTATTTGCTTCTAAAGAGATTTTTATACCTCTTGATGTCCGACTTAAAAAAATCTCCCCCGATAAGGAATTTTGGAAAAACCTATCAAGGGAAATAGAAATTCCGCTCCTGCATTTGGATGCGATTCTTTGGCTTACCTTGGGCGGCGGAAAAAAGTTTATAAACCAAATAGGGGATGAACAATTAAAAAAGAAACTCCAAAGGTTGTTGGAAGTTTTAAAAACCTTGTAGGTGAGAAGTTTAAGACCCGGAAAGAGCTTCTTTTATTTTCTTTTCGGGGGCAAAGGTTGTGAAATAACCGACAATAGTTCGGTCTTTAACAACCACCACCGTAGGTAAGACTAAAACCCTAAAAAGGGCGGCAAACTTTTTACCCTCCTTTGTGCGGATATCCAACTTGTAGAGCTTAAACCCTTTTTTGAATTTTTTAAGTTCTTCTTCCTGTTTTGGGCAAAGTTTACAATTGGGCCCCGTGAAGAAAAAAATAACCGTTCCCTTTTTGGGTATATTTAGGGGTATTTGAACACCTTGCCCCTTTTTGGGAATAACCAGCAAATCCTCCACCCTCTTGCCAATCATTTCCTTGGTATAGGAGAGCATCTTTTTGAACTTCCACCAACGGTGAACTGCAAAGGCGGTAAAACCCAAGGCCAGAAGTAGTAAAAGAAGAAATAGAATTTCCAACAGGCTCATTTCTATGCAATGTTATTTAAAAAGCTTTTTTTCTCAGCTGTATATTTGCTTTCTAATAGGGATTTGTAAAATATAAAATTCCCTTATAGCGAAAATGGAACTTCAGAAGAACCATATCTATGTGGCTTTTCTAAAAAGCAACCCGGTTGAATATTTGATTTTTGAACTTTTGGACGAAGATGACCTATTAATTGTTGGCAAGCTATTGAGGGCTTCCGCCCGCCCGCGGTTGTGGGAAATTTATTCGGTTCGCCAGTCGGGTGCGGCCGCCCTTCCCACCCAGGTAGAGATAACCCCCTATTACTACGACCCTTCAACGAAAATTTTTAAAGGCTCGGTAATTGGCTTTACTAACGACCGAAGAAAGTTTATCCGTTATAACGTAGAACCCTTAAAGTTGAAGGTTGAAGGAGATACCTTTCAAGGTTATTTGGAAGATATATCTCTGGGCGGAGTTCGGATAAAAATCACCCAAAAAAAGGGAAAAATTGAAAACCGCCCCCAAAGGGTTAAAGTTTTTGTAAATCCCTCCGAAAGTTATGAGGTGGAAATAATACCCGTAAAGGTGGAAGAAGACACCATAAGGGCTATGTTCGGAGGGCTCACAGCCGAAGCAAATCAAACTCTTTTTTACCGAACATTGGATTTGCTGAAGAAATACCACGGTGTGGAAGACTTAGGTTTAATAACCCACGTTGAGGACAAAGATTTAGTATTAAAAACTCCTTTTGGAGATGCTAAGGTTTTACAAATATCGGAAAAATTTGCCCTAATTGAATTTCCTTCCGGCGGTGAACAAATTTTAAAAGAACCCTGGTTTGCGGGAGAAATCTATTTGAAAAATAACCCCGAAAGTCCTATTTTGGTCGGTTTAACTTTTTCAGAAAAGGTTAATGGAAAAAAATATTGGGTGGAATTTATAGTGGGTCGAAACGAACTTAAGAAGTTTATAACCTCTTTGCAAACTACTTCCAAATAAAAAGGGATAAATAATTTAATCCTGAGAAAGCATTTTTTTTAAGTTTTCCTCCATTAGGGTTATATAGTCACCTTCGGTTTCCCATATGAGGGGGTTAAGTTCAACAACCCTGATAGAGGGAAACAGTTGTTTTATCCTTTGGGCAACCTTTTTAGCCTGTTGGTTTGTGGAGGAATACAAAAGTAGGACTTTGTTTAAATCCTTTTCCTTTTTAAGGAGCTCAACCAAATGATTGAACCTTTTTAGGGAGATTTGCAGACCGCTATCTCCCTTTTCGAGGATATAAAGAATATCCATTCCGTAGTCTTTACAGAGCCAATAAAAGGCGGGGTGAATCATGATAACCTTATAACCCTTGGTAGTTAAAACTGAATATTCTTTGTCCAGTTTTTGAAGCCTCGAGATTGTTTTTTCATAGCTTTGAGGGTCTTCTTTTAAACCTTTAACCTCCTTCGGGAGCTTTTGGGCCAGTTCTAGCCACCTTTTCGGGGAAAGCCAAATATGGGGATTGGCCGAGGGGGGGATATTTAAAATTTTTATAGCCTCTACCAGTTTGTCTTTATCTATTTTTCCTACAAAAGGCTCCAAATTTCCGATAACAAAAACCTTTAAAGAATTTTTAATGTGGCTAATATCGGAAGGGGTAAGCTCGTAAATGTGGGGATTGGAACCGGGTTTAATAATCTGATAGACCTCGTAAGAAGGATAAATCTCTTTAACCAACCAAGATAAGGGAAAAATGGAGGCCGAAAGCTGTTTTGTTTCCTTTTTCCCACCGCAGGAAAAAAGAAAAATTCCCAAAAGGGTTATTAAGAAAATCTTTAAAAATCGCATAGGGAGATAATTTTTCCCTATGAAAAAATTTTGGCTATGGGCCGAACCCTACAATAAGAAGGTCATAACTACCGCCCTCGAAAGTGGGGCGGACGCTATAGTATTACCCACCCCCGAAAAGGTTGAAGAGGTTAAGAAACTTGCAAAGGTCGAGGTTATAGCACCTTCCGACAAAGCGGACAAAAAATTATGTTTTCCCCAAAAGGGAGATAACATTTCCGAATGCGATGTAGCTTACGTAAAAATCGAAGGCAAAGCCGACGAAGAGCTGGCGGCAAAACTTCCCGTTCCTGTAATTATAGAAACCACCGACTGGACTATTATTCCTTTGGAAAATATTCTGGCCCAAAAGAAAGATGTCTATATGGTTGTTAAAAACGCCGAAGAAGCTAAAACGGCCTTAACCACATTGGAAATAGGTTCGGAAGGTATTGTTCTTAAAACCGACGACCTCAACACAATTAAAGAAGTGGGAAAGGTGGTAAAAGAATACACCGAAAAGTTGCCACTGGTCGAAGTAGAGATAACCAAAGTTTTACCTCTGGGCTTGGGCGACCGTGTATGTGTAGATACAACTTCCCTATTAAAACGCGGCGAAGGTATGCTGGTGGGTAATTCTTCGGCGGGAATGTTCTTAGTTCATGCCGAAACAGAGGAAAACCCCTATGTTGCGGCAAGACCTTTCCGTGTTAACGCAGGTGCGGTTCACATGTATGTAAGAGTTCCCGACAATAAAACTAAATACCTCTGTGAAGTGGAAGCAGGCACCCCCGTAATGGTTTACAACTACAAAGGTGAAGGTAGGCTGGTTTACGTCGGTAGGGCCAAAGTAGAACGCCGCCCCATGCTCCTCATAGAAGGTAAAACCAAAGACGGTAAAAAAGTTAGTGCCGTTCTCCAAAACGCGGAAACTATAAGGTTGACCAAACCTAACGGAGAACCTATTTCGGTGGTAGACCTAAAGCCGGGAGATATTGTCCTCGGCTACACCGAGGAAGCGGGACGTCATTTTGGAATGAAAATTAAAGAAACCATTATCGAAAAATAAAAAAAATTCGGCTTTTCCTTTGTTTCTTTTCCGACAATTATTCTTTTTATGAAAATCTGCGAATATCTGAAAGAGGGAAATTTTAGCCTTTCCTACGAGTTTTTTCCCCCGAAGGACGAAAAAGGAAAAAAACAACTGTTTGAGACTATAGAAGAATTATTGGTTTATAAACCAACTTTTGTTTCGGTAACCTACGGGGCGGGCGGAAGCACCCGCGACCGAACTTTTAACACCGTTAAGGAAATAAAAGAAAAATACAACCTGACCGTAATGCCCCACCTAACTTGTGTAGCCCAGCAAAAGGAAGATATTTTGGCCCTTTTGGACAAATACCGCCAAATAGGAATAGAAAATATTCTGGCCCTAAGGGGGGACCAACCTAAGGACAATCCCCAACAAGGTTTTTGTAAATATGCGATAGACCTTATTAGGTTAATTAAAGACAACTACAAAGACCAATTTTGTATAGGGGTAGCCTGTTATCCCGAAGGGCATCAGGAGGCCCCCTCTTTGGAGGAAGATATAAAGCACCTCAAAGAAAAAATCGAAGCTGGCGGAGAGTTCGCCATAACCCAAATGTTTTTCCGAAATGAGGACTTTTTCCGTTTTAAAGAACTCCTTCAAAAGGAGGGAATAGATATTCCCATCCTCATAGGGGTTATGCCTATTACCAACTTCAAACAGATAAAGAAATTTGCCGACCTATGCGGGGCTACCATACCCCTCGATTTGGCCAAAAAACTTTCCGAAGTTCAAGACAAACCCGAGGAAGTCTTTAAAATCGGCGTTGAGTATGCAATAAAACAGTGCGAAGAGCTATTGGATTACGGCGTTGACGGTTTTCACTTCTATACCCTAAACAAACCCCAAGCCACAAAGGAAATAATCGAAGCCTTGAAAGACAAAATATTTTCCCTCCGAAGGGAAGAAAAAAATTAAAAAACCACGTCAAGGATTTGAATGGGTTTTTCCAACCTATAGTGGGGTTTTTCTTCTTCCCTTTCCCCTAAGGGTTCTGTATATCCCCACAGTGCGTAGGCAGTTTTAGCTCCCGCAAGATTTCCCGCCACAACATCGTCCCTTCGGTCACCCACCACAAGGGTGTTGTTTGGTTTAACGTTCAAACGTTGGGTTATGTAGGTTATATGCAAGGGTGAGGGTTTATGTTCGGGGGGCAAATCCCTGCCCACTATTAGGTCGAAATAATCTATCAACCCCGTCCGTTTTAAAACTCTAACCGCCCCTTCGGTAATCTTGTTTGTAGCCACCGCCAAAAGGAGGTTTTCCTTTTTCAACCTTTGGAGGGTTTCTTCTACTCCTTCAAAAGGTTTTGTATGAACACATATATACCTTTCAAGGTAATATCTTCTAATCCTCTGAAGGGCTTCTTCTAAAAGTTCCTCGGGAAGGAAAGGTTGTAAAAAACCGTAAGCACCTCCGCCGATATGTTTTTTAAACTCCTCAAAAGGGGGAACTTCAAAACCATAATCTGTTAAGGTATCTTTAAAAGCCAAATAGAGGTCTAAAGCTGTATCCAATAGAGTCCCGTCGAGGTCGAAGATAATCAGATTGAATCCTTCGGGGTCTTTTTCTACATTTTCCAAAACCTCACCGTAGCCATACATTTCTTTTTAGTTTATACAGCTTATGAGGAATCTCATAAGTTTGACAAATTGGTTAGTAGAACTAGAGTCAACTACCCACCATTAAAATGGTGGGCTTGACTTTAGGCAGACACCTACGCATAAGGTAGGTGTCCACCAAGGCGGGTTGTTAGCCTGTCCCCTCACAAGGGGCTTGTCTTTGTTCTTTTTGTATATCCTTAGATGAAGTCCGAAGGACGGAATTAGCCCCTTTCAGGGGCTTATACTTAAAAGTCCATTTGTTTGTCCTTTTAAACTTCCACACTAAATGGATTTCTCTAACTTTGTTCCACTCCAAACTTTTGAGTTTTAAGCCTCTTTTCAAAATGTTTATCGCTCCGT
>Ga0256838_1000901_pt1 | contig 15326 bp, 14 predicted proteins | sample 4571419metaG_FD_185978 | JGI IMG/M metagenome (GOLD analysis project Ga0256838, IMG submission 185978) | Hydrothermal vent microbial communities from Guaymas Basin, Mexico - 4571-419 | ecosystem: Environmental > Aquatic > Marine > Hydrothermal vents | place: Mexico: Guaymas Basin | collected...
TTATAAAGCAATGAAAAATTTAGTTGAGGATAAATATACTGAATTTGCTCAGCCACAAAAATATAAAGAGCCAAAAGGGATGTTTTATAAAGAAATCTTAGATTTAGATGAAAAAGAGTTGTTAGAGAAGTTAATAACTATGCGAGACATTGCCTTAGAGAATAATTCCATTGTTTTAAGTGGCGGGGTAAGTAAAGAAGTTGGATATGCAAGGTTGATAAATTCAAACGGCGTAGATGTTGAGGAGGAGGAAACATATTTTTCTGCATCAATATCTATAATGTATGATGGAGAAACATCCTATGAAAGTAAAACTAAACATAATATCTTTGATGTTGAGGAAATTAGTTATAAAGCATTAGATTTGGCTAAAAAGTCAGCAAATGGAAAAACCATATCATATAAAGGTAATATTATTTTATCACCAAGGGCGTTGTATGATTTGTTACCCTATACTTTAATGCCGGCATTCAGTGCTGAAAATGTCCAGAGAGATAGAAGTGTCTTAAAAGGAAAGATTGGAGAGCAGATTTTTGGGGAGAATATAACAATAATTGATGATGGAACTTTGGATTATGCATTATACTCTTCAAAATGTGATGGTGAGGGAACTGCCACTCAAAAAACAGTTTTAGTTGAAGATGGGGTTTTAAAAAACTATTTATATGATATAAAGAGGGCAAATAAAGAAGGAAAAAGTTCAACAGGAAATGCTTCAAGAGGTTATAATTCATTACCTTATGTTTCACCAACAAACTTTATTATTGAAGGGACAAAAAATAGCTTAGATGATTTTGATGAATATATTTATATAAATGGAGTTATTGGTTCTCACACATCAAATCCAATAACTGGGGACTTTGCTGTGGAAATACAAAACTCCTATTTGTATAAAGACGGAGAGATAATCCCAATTAAAAAGGGAATGTTTAGTGGAAATATATTTGAGATGTTTAAAGAAGCTATTCCATTAAATGATGTTGAGCAAAGAGGGAAGTTGATTTCTCCATCAGTGGTGTTTAATGGAGAAATAATTAATTAACTCCCTTCAACATTTTTATGAAACTTTTTCTAAAATTTTAAAAAGCTTTTATATTCCATTAAAGAAAAGGTTAATTATAAAATCTTCGTATTTGTATGTTGAGATGTATGATTAACATATAACTATATATATCGTTAGTGATATATATGTAGCCATAGGTATTCACATTGCATTGTTAAATAAAAATCTTTTGTGGGTGGAAATAATGCCTCCTATTGGAATGTATCCAGCAGGGTTTATTAATCCATTTTATAATCTCCTCTGGATGATTATCTGGGTTATAATTATTGCAGTAATATTGTATATTTTAATCTCCCCATTAAAAAAGCAAACAAATTCAATAGACAATGAAAAACTTACAAAGATTGAGAAAGATGTTGAGGAAATAAAAGAAATAGTTAAGGAACTAAAAAAGAAATGGGACGAGATAGAGTGATTTTATGAAGTTGATAGATGTTGTTAAAATGGGAGAAGCATTGTCCAATCCCATTAGGGTTAAGATATTATATATTTTAAATAAACAGCCAAAAAATATTTATGAATTAGCCAAAGAGCTAAATTTATCAAGACCTGTTGTCTATGCCCATTTAAGAAAATTAGAAAATGCTGGATTAGTTGAAAGCGATTTAGTTTTAGAAGGTAGTAGGGCAAAAAGAATTTATAAAGCGAATGACTTCAAATTTTACATTGACAATGAGGTTATAAAAAAATTATTTGAAGATTAAGTCATTCTTTTAACTTCTCTTTTAAGTAATTAATCAACTCATCTATTTTAACCCTAACCTGCTCTCTTGTATTTCTCTCTCTAACAGTTACAGTTTTATCTTTTAAAGTTTGTCCATCTACTGTTATACAAAATGGAACTCCAATTTCATCAGCCCTCATGTATCTCCTCCCAATTGCTCCACTGTCATCATACTCAGCTATAATACCACTTTCCCTCAACATCTGATTAATCTCCTTAGCTATCTTTGGCATGTCATCCTTATTAACCAAAGGCAAAACATAAGCTTTTATAGGAGCAATTGATGGCTTTAAATCTAAATAAACCCTATCTTCTTCCTCCCTATATGAGTGCTCTAAAAGGCAGTAGGTAATTCTATCAATTCCATAAGATGGTTCAATAACATGTGGGATAACTTTCTCTCCTTTAATAACTTTTTTAACCTTTTTAATTTCAACGTAGTCCTTTAAAATCTCAAATTCCTTCCCATCAATATTTATTATTACTTTCCCATTATTTTCAATGTTTTTAACAAACTCTTCTTTCTCTTTTTCACTTAGGTTGTTTATATATGCTTCAATTGCCTTTGTGTCTTTCTTAAATATCCTTCCAACAACTTTGTAGTTTAAATTTATTTCGTAGGTTTCTATCTCTCTTTCTTCATCAAGCTCAACAAAGATAGATAACTCAACTCCACTATGGGCTGAGTGGCTTCTTAAATCGTAATCGGTTCTATCAGCTATACCAACGCACTCAATCCATCCAAACCTCTCAGTGTATATTTCAGCATCCCAACAGTCAATGGCATAGTGAGCCATCTCATTGGGTAAGTGTTGCCTAAATCTAATTTTGTCTTTATCAATTCCTATTGCCTCTAAAAACCTCTTTGTTAAGGCAATAAAGTAGGCAATTGTTTGATGCCTTATAATTCCTTTCTCAACTGCCTCCCCAATACTTATTTTAATTACCTTTTCATCTTCTTTTAGATTTTCATCCATCTGTCTCTCAGCAGGTAATAAAGGAACTACCTCATCCTTAACTAAATCAAATTTTTCATGCTCCTTTCTCTCTGGATGAACAAAGTATTCAATCTCTGCCTGGGTAAATTCTCTCAACCTAATAACTCCCTGTCTTGGGGAAATCTCATTTCTATAACTTTTACCAATTTGAACAACACCAAAAGGTAACTTGTTCCTAAAAAATTGGGCTAATCTTCTAAATTGAATAAATATTCCCTGTGCTGTTTCAGGTCTCATGTAACCTGTTCTCTTTCCTCCTGGACCTATGGAAGTGACAAACATTAAATTAAATTTTTTAACTTCTCCAAGCTCTCCTCCACACTTTGGACATCTTACATTATACTTTTTTATAAGTTCATCCAACTCCTTTAATGTTTTCCCCTCTGTATCTACATCCGCAAACTCTTCAATTAAATGGTCAGCTCTAAATGATTCTAAACAGTTTTTACATTCAACAATTGGGTCTGTAAAGTTATCAACGTGCCCAGATGCCTTTAAAACTTCGTAAGGTGTTACTGTTGGGCTCTCAATCTCATAAAATCCTTCTTTAACAATATATTGCTCCCTAAACTTTGATATGATGTTATTTTTTAATAAACATCCTAATGGACCGTAATCAACAAATCCAGCAATTCCTCCATAGATTTCAAATGAACTCCATAGATAACCTCTTCTTCTTGCCAAATCCATAATCTTTTCATAGACATCTTTTTCCATTCTCTCACCAAAGTATTGTCTCTCCCTTATCTATCCTATCTAATATAAATATCATCAATGATGAAGCAATTAAATCAGCAGTAGTTCCAGGATTTAATTTATTTCCTTCTTTTGATAAATATCTATCAAACTCTTTAACTTTATCTTCGGTGAAATTATTTAAAACTTTTTCAGCCATTTTAGAAACTTTTAAAGCAGTTTCAAAACCTTTCTTTCTTGCAATCAATGTATCAGGATATTTAGCCAATAAGTTTAAAAATGTTTTTGTTACAGCCAAGTTGATATTGTTAAATTCGTTATAATACTCTTTTAATAAATTATAGCCCTCAAATGAGATTTTAAAGTTATCAACCCACTCTTTACTAATATTATCCCACTCTGCTGATATTTTATAAACATCTAAAAGAGTTAGTTTTTTTTCAATAAGCTCCTTTTTTGCCTCTTTTGATGTAACGTCTGGACCTTTTTTTGGCTTATCAACATAAGCCATCGCTATATTTATTGCATCATAGACATTTAAGGCATCTTCAACAGTTGTATTTTCAGCAATCTTTTTTAAATTATCTTTTAATTTATTTTCATCAAAATTTTTTAATTTTCCAGCCGCCATGGCTATGGGGATGTGCAGCATTATAATTCCTAAGTTTGCATTAGTTGGAGACCATTTCCTACTTTCAATAACTGCCTTTTTTATGTATAAACCAACACCCTTATCTTTTTGAGCCGCTTCATAGACAACATTTCCAAACGCAATTCCAGAGTTTATAAAGTGATGATATTTTATATCTTTATAATCTCTATTCCTATGGACATTTCCGGGTTTGAAAGAGCTAACCTCTAAACAACATGCAATTTGAGAAGCTTTCATTATATCAAATGGATTCATGCTTTCACCTAAAATGAAAAACTTTAAAACTAAAAAACTAAAAATTTTGATTATTTAAGTTAATCATACATTAATAAATATTATCTTACTAAAATTTTAAATCCTCTCCAATAAAAACTTTTTAAACTCTTCAAAAGCCCTTTTCCTATGGGAGATTTGGCTTTTTTCTTCTGTTGTCATCTCTGCAAAAGTTCTCTCCTCTCCCTCTGGGATAAATATACTGTCATAAGCAAATCCATACCCCTTACTTCTTATTTCTTCTGAGACCCTTCCTTTAACAACTCCTTTAAATAACCTAACTCCATTTTCATCACAATAACCAATAACGGTTTTAAAATAGGCGTTTCTATTGTCTTTACCATTTAAAAGTTTTAAAATTCCTTCATTTCCTATTGTTTCCTGAACAAATTTTGAATATGTTCCAGGAAAACCATTCAACGCCTCAACAAAAAACCCACTATCTTCAACAATAACTGGTTTTTTTAATATATTATAGACCCACTTTGCTCCAAATTCAGCAACCTCCTCCAAAGTTCCCTGAATTTCAGGATATTCAATTTTTATCTGTTCAATTTCCACATCTTTTAAATCTTTTAAAATAATATTTGCTTCTTTAATTTTATTTGGATTTCCCGTAGCAAAATAGATTTTCATGATTTCACCAAAATTTTATAAAGATGTCTCCCCAGTTTAACACCCTCTATCATCCTTAGCTCTGCTACGTCAAGAGGGCTAACCCACTGGGGAGCATAACCTATTTAGGATTTTTTAATATATAATATTTCCTTTTATAGCCATTCATCTAAAACTGCTGTTTTTTTAGATTTTACATTATGGTTTAAGTTTCTTTTACCTCCTTTTGGTGGATTAAGTTTTTTAAATTCTAAGTTTTCCTCCTTCAACAATTTTTCTGCCCCAATAGTTAAAGAAGGAGCAACTAAAATTCCCCTAACTCTATACTCACCATATTTATTTTTAAAATATTCCACATACCTTTTTAGTTGAGAAATTGCTTGTAAATCTGCTCTTCTTCTCTTTAACTCTAAAATAACCCATCTATTATCTTTATCTTTTCCTAAAATATCAATAATTCCAGTAGGTATTTGATACTCTCTCGATATTGGTATAAATCCCTCTTCAATTAAATTTGGATTTTTAAAAATCATCTCAGCCATCTCTGACTCACTACCTGTTAGATTTAACTCCTCATAATCCTCACATTTAAATGCACACGCATGATAAACTCTTGAAATAACAACCTTCAACTCCTCCCTTGGCTTTCTTCTAATACTATTTAAAATGAGACAATCTCTTTCTATACTCCAAAATATTTTACTTCCAGGAGGTTGCCAATTTACTGGCTCTCTCTTTTTATCCTTATGAATTAAAAAAGTTCCATCAGGTTTTATTATGATTAATCTATCACCCTCCTCCAACTGGCTTTTAGCCCTTCCCTCATAAAACACCTTACACCTTGCCAACAATATTAAAATATACCTTTCAATATATAAATTTATGAAATTATTTAAATCTTCATTTGTAGGGTTTGTTATATAAAAAGTATTTCCCAATCTCACCACCTAAGAGTTATCTTATATAAAAAATAGTAAAAAACATTTATTTATTATTTTAAATTCTTGAATATAGTTTTCTAAAATAAAAATGGTGCAGGGGAGGGGATTTGAACCCCCGAACCCCTTCGGGACCGGATCTTAAGTCCGGCGCCTTTGGCCAGGCTTGGCGACCCCTGCACCGCAAGCGAATTATAGAATAGATGAACTCATATATATACTTTTCGGTTCTATGCAAAAAATAAACATATATTAATAAGTTTTCTCTATATTCATAAAAACCTATTTTAATAGGAAATTTATTTCCTGAGGTAAAGCATGAAAAAGTTAAAGAGGATGACCTTAATTTTATACAACTCCTATGATAAAACAAGATGGCACGAGGCACATAAAAGAGCTATAGCGAGAGCAGCTCCAATATGTTATGCATTTGACTGTAACTTGGCAATAATGGAGTTTCCATGCAAGATGGAAGATATTTTAAATATAAAAACAACTATTGGAAATTCTGGGGAATACTTGGAAAAATTAATTGAAAAAAATAGGTTTTTTATTGTTGATAAATTTCTTCCTCAATTTGGAATTCCAATTGCTTCAACATCTAAGCCAGATGAGAAAAAGGTTATAACACCATTAAACACTGCCTATTTATTAAAGAAGAAGTCCGTTGGAATATATGTTGGGTTGGGTAGGCATGGCTTACCAAAAGATATAATGGAATCTTGTGTTTATCATTTAGATATAACTGAAAAGAGAGTATCTTTAGAAACCTGCACAGCCATTGGTTGTATTCCGGCTATCATATACACTCACACTAAATATCTCTGATATCTAAAAATAGTGATAGACCTGAGGATAAAAAATTTTATATACTTGCTCTATTTTTAAAATATTACCAATAACTGCAGGTGGAAGTATGAGCGTTAGTGTTATGGAGGCAATAAAAGAGGTAAAGTTAGCTGAGGAGCAGGCAGTTAAAGAGATAGAAGAGGCAAAAAATAGAGCTGAGCAAATAAAAGCAGAGGCAATTGAAGAGGCAAAAAAACTTATTGCTGAGGCAGAGGAGGAGGCAAAAAAACTTATTGAAGAGATGATTAAAAAGGCAGAAGAAGAAGCAAAGAAAGAAGCTGAAAAGATTCTTGAAAATACAGAAAAAGAAATAAAAGAAATAATGTCTATTGCTAAACTCAAAATACTGTCATTGAAATTATCTGACATCCTTGAAATTTAAATAAAAAGGTGATTTTAGTGAAACCCGTAAGAATGAAGAAGTTAAAAGCGGTGATATTGGATGAAAAAATTGATAATGTTGTAAGAAATTTACATGAGGAGGGTATAGTAGAACTCTGTGACTTATCTGAAAAATTAGAAGATATAGAATGGAAGACATTGTTATCACCATCATCATCAGCTGATTATGTTAGGAATGTTACAACATTGATGATAAAAGCAGGAAGAATATTGGACATGTTTTCAAGTGTTAGCCAGAAAGAGACAAGTATAAAAGATATACTAAACCCAAAACCAGTTGAAAAGAAAAAAGTTTCATTCAACTCATATCAAGAAGTTATTGAATATGCTGAGAAAGTATTAAATGAGATTAGTAAAGAAGTAGATGAACCAGCTGAGAGATTATCAGAGTTGGACAACAGAAAATCTAAATTATTACAATTGAAAGACCAAATATCTTACTTAAAAGGTTTAGAGTTTGATTTAAAATATCTTGGTCCAGGAGAGTATGTATTTATTGGGGCGGGAAGTGTTCCTAAGGAGAGAGTTGATGAATTAAAAACAGAGCTTGACAAAGTAGCAGATGGATACATTGAAGTATTTACTGGAAATGAATTTGAAAAAGATAAAAAAATTAGGGTTCCAATTATTTTTATTACATTAAAAGAGAAACTTGAAAGCGTTTTATCAGAAATTAGAAAGTTTGAGTTTGAGAGATACGATATAACTGATGTGGAAGGAACACCAAGTGAGGCATTATCAAAAATAGAGAGTGAATTGAAAGCAATAGAGTCAGAGAGAAACAACTTAATAGAAAAGTTAAAAGCACTGGCACAAAAATGGGAAAAGGAATTATTAGCTGTTTATGAATTGTTATCAATAGAGAAAGAAAGAGGAGACGCTTATTCACAATTTGGTAGAACAAATAGGACTTACTACATGGAAGCATGGGTTCCTGCAAGAGATGCTGAAAAAGCTAAAAAATTAATTGAAAATTCAGCAGATGGATTTGCATTTGTTGAAATAAGTGAGCCGGATGAACCAGAAGAGAAGATTCCAGTATTGTTAGATAATCCAAAGGCAATTAAACCATTTGAGATGCTCACAGAAATGTATGCCCTACCAAAATACAATGAAGTTGACCCAACATTGTTATTAGTTCCTGGTTTCTTATTGTTCTATGGAATTATGCTAACAGATGCAGTTTATGGAGTGCTTTTGACATTGGCTGGTTTATTTATGTGGAAAAAGATTGGAAAAGTTAATGAAGGAGCCAGTAAGCTGGGTTATATTTTAACATTAGCAGGAATTTCAACAATTATAATGGGTATTATAACAGGCGGTTATTTAGGAGACTTCTTATACGAGTTCTTAGGATTTGACATAACAAAAACACCCCTTGCCTTGGTAAATCCATTAGGAGAAAGTTACTACATAAACAGTAACAGTCCACTCTTTACCCTTGGTAGTATAAGCGTAACAAATGGACCAATGGCTATATTGGTATTCTCCATATTTGTTGGATTGATACATCTATTAATAGGATTATGTGTAGGATTCAAGGAAAATATAGCAAGAGGAAATACAGGAGATGCATTCATCAACCAAGGAGTTTGGATAATATTAATATTATCAATATTCGTTGGCATTGGATTAATGTTTGCTGGGGCAAGTGCAACCATAGCAGGAGGAATTATAGGAGTTGCTGTATTATTGGCAATCTTGGCATCAATGTATAAGGGCTATAAAAGTGGAGGAGTAATGGAGGCAATATTGGGGGCTATGGATATTACAGGATTTTTAGGGAATGTTTTATCTTATGCAAGATTGTTAGCCCTCTGCTTAGCAACCGGAGGTTTAGCAATGGCAGTAAATATTATGGCTAAACTCGTTGGTGAATCCATTCCAATAATTGGGATAATATTGGCTATAATTGTCCTATTAGTAGGGCATATATTCAACTTTGTAATGAACGGTTTAGGTAGCTTTATTCACTCTCTAAGATTACACTATGTAGAGTTTTTCAGCCAGTTCTATGAAGGAGGGGGAAAGAAATTCATCCCATTCAAGGCAAATAGAGAATATACCACCACATAAAATAAATCTTCTATCCACAAAATATAAAAGTAAAAAATACAACTTAAAAACTTAATAAAATTGAGGTGATATTATATGGTAGACCCTTTAATCTTAGGAGCTATTGGAGCTGGTTTAGCAGTCGGTATTGCTGGTTTGGGTTCTGGAATTGGAGCAGGAATTACAGGAGCAAGCGGTGCAGGTGTTGTTGCAGAAGACCCAAACAAGTTCGGGACAGCAATAGTTTTCCAAGCACTTCCTCAGACCCAGGGATTATATGGGTTCTTAGTTGCAATCCTCATCTTGTTCGTCTTTAAGACAACAGCAACAGCTTGGGCAATGTTTGCAGCTGGATTAGCAGTTGGTTTGGCTGGTTTATCAGCAATTGGTCAGGGAATTGCCGCTTCAGCTGGTTTGGGAGCTGTTGCAGAAGACAACAGCATATTCGGTAAGGCGATGGTCTTCTCTGTTCTTCCAGAAACACAGGCAATTTATGGTTTATTAGTTGCCATACTCTTGTTGGTTGGTGTCTTTAAAAGTCCCGGCTCAACAGGAGTAGCGGCCTTAGGAGCAGGGTTTGCAGTAGGATTTGCAGGTCTCTCCGGTATTGGGCAGGGTATCACAGCAGCAGGGGCTATTGGTGCTACGGCAAGAGACCCAGATGCTATGGGTAAAGGGCTGGTTTTAGCTGTTATGCCAGAAACATTCGCTATCTTCGGTTTGTTGATTGCAATCTTAATTATGCTTGGAATTATGTTCTCCTAAATTTTTAACATCAAATTATTATTTTTAAATACCACATTTTAAGGTGAAATTAATGGGTGTTGATAAGATAAAATCAAAAATATTAGAGGATGCCAAAGCAGAAGCTAACAAAATTATATCAGAAGCTGAGGAAGAAAAAGCTAAAATATTAGAGAAGGCAAAAGAAGAGGCAGAGAAAAGAAAAGCAGAGATATTAAAAAAGGGAGAAAAAGAGGCAGAAATGACTAAAAGTAGAATTATCTCAGAGGCAAAATTAGAAGCAAAGAAAAAGTTATTAAAAGCCAAAGAGGAAATTATAGAGATGGCAATAAAAAAATTAAGGGAAGAACTTACCAAATTACCCGAACAGCCAGATTATAAAGATAAATTAATAAAGTTAATAAAAGAAGGGGCTGTCTCATTGGGAGGAGGAGAGTTAGTTGTAAGATTAAATAAGAAAGATATGGCACTTATTGATGATTCAACACTGTGGAATTTAGAAAAAGAGGTTGAAAGTGTAACAAAAAAAGTGACTGTATTAAAGAAGGGAGAGCCAGTTGATATAATTGGAGGATGTATAATAGAAACTGCTGACGGATTAAAATCATTAGACAACAGTTTAGAAGCAATATTCAACAGAAATCTAAATATAATTAGACTAAAAATTACAGAAAAGTTATTTAAATAGCCTAATAGAGATTAAATTAAGAATAATAACAAAAATATAAGAGTTTTCCATTGAGAGCAGGAATTGGGGAATTATCTTAACAGAGAAGGTGATGCCTAATGGCGATAGATATAGAAACATTGGTGGATATAGAGAAACTATACTCTACCATAATGACGTATTTTGATAACCCTTTCACACTGCTTATTGTTATAGCAACGATTATCATTGTTCTTATTGTAATCGTATGGATTACAAAGATGGTTATTGATTTAGCTCCTTATGCTTATGTTAACGCAAGAATAAGAAGTAAAGAAGCTAAGTTACTTGATGACGCTAAGTTAAATGAGCTAATTGAATCTGGTAGTTTAGAAGAATTGGTCGGATTATTGGAAGATACTGACTACGGGCAGTATATTGTAGATGTTATGAATGAATTAAAAGACCCTATTGCTGTTGAAAAGGCATTCGATATGTATTTAGCCGACTTATATGGTTTAATATATAGAATATCCCCAGATAGTGCAAAGAAAATTTTAAAGGTCTTTGCCAAAAAATTTGATATTAAAAATATAAAAACATTATTAAGAGCTAAATTTGCAGGATTAAGTGCTGAGGAAACTTATGCCTTACTGATACCATTAGGAAACATTCCAGTAGAAAAATTAAAAGAGCTAAGTGAGGTTAAAACTGTAGAGGAAGTTATTAGAGGTTTGGAAGGGACTGAATACTTTAAAGCATTACAAGAGGAGTTATCAAACTATGACCAAACATCCAACATAACAGGTTTTGAATTGGCTTTGGATAAATTCTATTTAGAAAGTTTAAGAAAAACAATAATGATTGAAGGAAAAGAAGAGGACCTATTTAGAGAATTTATAGGGACATTAATTGATGTTGAAAACTTAAAAGTTATATTAAAAGGTAAGGCAGATGGTCTATCAGCAGAAGAACTAAGCAAATACATAACTTTAACTGGTTATGAATTGGCTGATTGGAAATTAAAAGATTTAATGAGTGCTGATGGGATAGAAGGAGTTTTGAGCAGTTTAGAAGGAACAAGTTATGTAGATGTCTTAGTTGAAGCAATGGAAGAATATGAGAAAACAAAATCTATATATGCATTTGAAAAGGCGTTAGATAAATATGTATTAGAGAAAGGTAAAAAACTATCAACAAGAAAACCATTTGGCGTTGGTCCAATTATTGGCTTAATCGTTAGCAAAGAGCTTGAAGTTAAAAACCTTAAAGCAATAGTAAAAGGTAAAATAGAAAACTTAAAACCAGAAGAAATAAGGTCTCTGCTCATATCATTATAGGTGAGATAGATGAAAGTTGGCGTTGTTGGGGATAGAGAAACAGCCATTGGTTTTAGATTGGCTGGTTTAACTGATGTTTATGAAGTTAAGAATGACGAAGAGGCAGTAAAAGCAATAAATGAGCTTGCAAACAATGAAAATATAGCTTTCATAATCATAACCGAGAGAATAGCCGAAAGTATAAAAGACAAATTAAAAAATATAAATAAGGTTATTGTTGAAATTCCAGATAAGCATGGTAAGCTTGAAAGAGTAGACCCAGTTAAGGAGTTAATAAGAAAAGCAATTGGTGTATCAATGAAATAACATAAAAACAATTATTAGAGGTAGAGAATATGCCTGTTGTTGGTAAGATTATTAAGATTGCAGGACCTGTTGTAGTTGCAGAAGGAATGAAAGGAGCTCAAATGTATGAGGTTGTTAAGGTAGGAGAAGAAAAATTAACCGGAGAAATCATTCAGTTGCATGATGATAGAGCAGTTATTCAGGTTTATGAAGAAACTTCTGGAATTAAACCAGGAGAGCCAGTTGTTGGGACTGGAGCTCCACTATCAGTTGAATTAGGACCTGGAATGTTAAGAGCTATGTATGATGGTATTCAAAGACCATTGACAGCAATTGAAGAAAAAACCGGCTCAATATTTATTCCAAGAGGGGTTGATGTCCCTGCATTACCAAGAGATATAAAATGGGAATTCAAACCAACAGTCAATGAAGGAGATTATGTTGAAGAAGGAGACATCATTGGAACTGTTGATGAAACTCCTTCAATAGTTCACAAAATCTTAGTCCCTGTTGGAGTTAAAGGAAAAATTGTTGAAATAAAAGAAGGTAAATTTACAGTTGAGGAAACAGTTGCAGTTGTTGAGTTGGAGAATGGAGAAAGAAAAGAACTAACAATGATGCAAAAATGGCCAGTAAGGAAACCAAGACCATATAAAGAAAAGTTACCACCAAAGATTCCATTAATTACAGGGCAAAGAGTTGAAGATACCTTTTTCACATTAGCTAAGGGAGGAACTGCGGCAATTCCAGGACCATTCGGTTCAGGGAAAACCGTTACACAACACCAACTGGCTAAGTGGTCAGACGCTGATGTCGTGGTTTATATTGGATGTGGAGAAAGAGGAAACGAAATGACTGAGGTTATTGAAGAATTTCCACACTTAGAAGATATTAGAACCGGAAACAAGTTAATGGACAGAACAGTATTAATAGCCAACACATCAAACATGCCTGTTGCTGCAAGGGAGGCATCCGTCTATACAGGAGTTACAATTGCAGAGTATTTCAGAGATATGGGTTACGGGGTTTTATTAACAGCTGACTCAACATCAAGATGGGCAGAGGCAATGAGGGAGATTTCAGGAAGATTAGAGGAGATGCCAGGGGAAGAAGGTTATCCAGCTTACTTAGCTTCAAGATTAGCACAGTTTTATGAAAGAGCAGGTAGAGTTATAACATTAGGTCAAGATAATGATAGGCAAGGATTCGTTTGTATTGTTGGAGCAGTTTCACCACCAGGAGGGGACTTCTCAGAACCGGTTACATCAAATACACTAAGGATAGTTAAGGTATTCTGGGCGTTGGATGCTAACTTGGCAAGAAGAAGACACTTCCCAGCTATCAACTGGTTGCAGAGTTATTCATTATATATTGACGATGTTACAGAGTGGTGGAACACAAATACAGGACCTGATTGGAGACAGTTAAGAGATGAGGCAATGAGTTTACTACAAAAAGAGGCAGAGTTGCAAGAGATTGTTCAATTGGTTGGGCCTGATGCGTTGCCAGATAGGGAAAGAGTTATCTTAGAAGTTGCAAGAATGTTAAGAGAGGATTTCTTACAGCAAGATGCATTTGATGAGGTTGATACATACTGCCCACCAATGAAGCAATACTTAATGTTAAAGATAATTATGACATTCTATCAGGAAGCTTTAAAGGCAGTTGAGAGAGGAGTAGAACCAGCTAAGATTTTAAAAGTTTCCGTTAAGCAAGATATTGCAAGGATGAAATATATTCCACACGACGAATTTATAAATGTTAGGTCAAAAGAAATTATAGAGAAAATTAAGAACGAATTAGGTTCATTAAACTAAAATTCTTTCCTTAAACTTTATAAACTCTTTATTGAGGTGATGAAAGTGGCAGCAACTACATCAGCAATTGAATACTCATCAGTTAAGAGTATTGCAGGGCCATTGTTAATTGTTGAGGGAGTTGAAGGAGCAGCTTATGGAGAGATTGTTGAAGTCATCTGCCCAGATGGAGAAAAGAGAATGGGACAAGTTTTAGAGGCAAGAGAGGGATTAGCTGTTGTTCAGGTATTTGAAGGGACAACAGGATTAAGCACAAAGGAAACAAAGGTAAGATTTACAGGAAAGACCGCTAAGATTGGAGTTTCAATGGAGATGCTTGGAAGAATATTCAATGGTAGAGGTAAACCAATTGATGGAGGACCAGAGATAGTTCCAGAAAAAGAGTTGGACATTAATGGTTATCCATTGAACCCCGTTTCAAGAAAAGTTCCAAGTGATTTCATCCAAACGGGTATTTCAACAATCGATGGAATGAACACATTAGTTAGAGGGCAGAAACTGCCAATATTCTCAGGTTCTGGTTTGCCACACAATCAGTTAGCGGCTCAGATTGCAAGACAGGCAAAGGTTAGAGGAGAAGGAGAGAAGTTTGCGGTCGTTTTCGCGGCAATGGGTATTACATCAGAAGAGGCAAACTTCTTCATGGAAGAGTTTAGAAAAACAGGAGCTTTAGAGAGGGCAGTTGTCTTTATAAACTTAGCAGACGACCCCGCAATTGAGAGAATCTTAACACCAAGAATTGCTTTAACTGTTGCTGAATACTTGGCTTATGAGAAGGATATGCACGTTCTTGTTATTCTAACAGATATGACAAACTACTGTGAGGCATTAAGGGAGATTTCAGCAGCAAGGAACGAGGTTCCAGGAAGAAGAGGTTATCCAGGTTACATGTATACTGACTTGGCTACAATATATGAAAGAGCCGGTAGAGTTAAAGGTAGAGTAGGAACAATAACTCAGATTCCAATCTTAACAATGCCAGATGACGATATAACCCACCCAATTCCTGACTTAACTGGATATATTACAGAGGGACAGATTGTCTTATCAAGAGAGTTGCATAGAAAAGGTATTTATCCACCAGTTGATGTTTTGCCATCATTATCAAGATTGGCTGGAAATGGTCAGGGTCCAGGAAAAACGAGAGAAGACCATAAAAAGGTTGTTAATCAGGCGTATGCCGCTTATGCGGAGGGTAGAAGTTTAAGGGACTTAGTTGCTGTCGTTGG
>Ga0256838_1000902_pt1 | contig 15325 bp, 17 predicted proteins | sample 4571419metaG_FD_185978 | JGI IMG/M metagenome (GOLD analysis project Ga0256838, IMG submission 185978) | Hydrothermal vent microbial communities from Guaymas Basin, Mexico - 4571-419 | ecosystem: Environmental > Aquatic > Marine > Hydrothermal vents | place: Mexico: Guaymas Basin | collected...
ACAGAATCTTTTTTAAGAGAACCATCTTGAATATCTTCGCTTGTGAGTATTATACCCTCTCTTTGTAAGTTACTTGTAAGAGGAAGAATCAGAAAATCACTCTTATCTATGGACTTATAAACTAAAACAGGGCGAGCTTTTACTTTTGTAAAATCAGAGTAAGGCATAGATATAAAGTAGATATGTCCTACCACTGTGAGTAATCCTCATCTTCATCATCATAATCATTCTTACTTAAGCCTATGGCAATTTTTCCAAAATTATCTAACTCATTATCAGACCAAAAAGTCCACTCATCATTACTACTATTAATCTTAATATACTTTTCATAGTCTATAACTACTACAAAAGGTTTATCTCTTTTTGTGATAAGTATGTCATCTCGAAGTGCTTCTTGAAGTCGTACAGAGTTCTGTTTTATCTCTGTTGCAGATATAATATGCATTTAATATCCTTTTTGTCTCTTTAGTATATTATAACCATATATAGAATAAATAGCCAAATGAATAAAAAAATTTACAATTTTTCTAAAGTTATTTTTTCCATAACCGATATTATTATTATCGAGGCAAGGAAGCCAAGATATAAAAACAAAATAACAAGAGTGAAAGGCTCTTCCATAGAAAAGGATTTATTATGGGATTTAGAATTAACACAAATGTTGGTGCGATGAATGCACACATGTATGCAAGTAATAATAATGTTGCATTAGATAAAAGTTTAGCTTCGTTATCTTCAGGTCTTAGAATTAACAAAGCGGCAGATGATGCGTCTGGACTCTCTATAGCGAACAAACTTTCTGCTCAATCAGAAGGACTTGGTCAAGCTATTAAAAACTCTAATGATGCAATCGGTATGGTACAAACAGCAGATGGTGCTCTCGAAGAGTACACAAACATCTTAAACCGTGTTCGTACACTTGCTGTTCAAGGTGCCAATGATACTCAAGATACAGATTCAAGAGCTTATATCGGTAACGAAATGGCTAAACTATTGTCTGAGTTAAATCATATCGCTTCTGAGACATCATATAATGGTAAAGCACTTTTAAGTACAGCTCAAACATTTACTTTTCATACAGGTGCTTTTAAAGGTGAGACTACTATTGCTAGTTCTGCTAGTATGAAAACAGCTGATGTTTTAGCACAAGATATTACAACATTATCAACACAAGGTTCTGCTGAAGATATCATTAGTATGATGGATTCTGCTCTGAAAACTGTTGCAGATTTACGTTCTTCTCTCGGTTCTTCTCAGAATCAACTTGAATCAAATGTAAGAAATATTTCAGTTACACAAGTAAATGTTACTGCTGCTGAGTCACAAATTCGTGATGTTGATTTTGCTGCTGAGAGTGCCAACTTCTCAAAACATAATCTTCTTGCTCAGTCTGGTTCTTATGCTATGAGTCAAGCCAACAATGTACAACAAAATGTTATGAGACTATTACAGTAGTAATAACTCTAAAGTTAGTATTTTGATACTACAACATTTTGCTGAACAACAGAGTTTTTCTCTGTTGTTTTCTTTTTTTGTACCCTATTTTGTGAGAGTTTATTATGAGTTTTAGAATTAACACCAATGTTTCTTTTATGCGAGCCTATAATAATGTCTCACAAACCTCTCTGTCTCTTGATGAATCTCTAGCACGACTCTCTTCTGGTCTGCGTATAAATAAGGCTAAAGATGATGCATCAGGACTCTCCATAGCAAATAAACTCTCCGCACAGTCACAGGGTCTTGGTCAGGCAATCAGAAATGCAAATGATGGAATAGGTCTTGTTCAAACAGCAGATGGGGCTTTAGAAGAGTACACCAACATTTTAAATCGAATACGTACACTTGCAGTTAATGGTGCTAATGATACTCAAGATAGTGCTTCTCGTTCATATATTGGTGATGAGATGATTAAATTACAATCTGAATTAAATCATATAGCTAATGAAACAAGTTTTAATGGAAAGCTTCTTTTAGCTGGTACAAATGGTCCTACGAGTGCATTTAGTTTTGGAGGTTTCTTCGGAGGTGGAGGTGGTGGTGCGAGTTCCTCTACTACATTTATATTTCATGTGGGTGCTTTTGCAAATGAGACAACACGTGTAGATATCGATGACATGAATACCGATCAAGTTTTGGCAAATCAAATTTCAGGACTCTCTACTCAAGGATCTGCTGAGACTATTATATCTATGATGGATAGTGCTTTAGGTATAGTAGCAACGCTACGTTCATCTTTGGGTGGCTCACAAAATCAACTAGAGTCTACTGTTCGTAATATCTCTGTTACACAAGTAAATATCACTGCAGCTGAGTCCCAAATTCGTGATTTAGATTTTGCCGCAGAGAGTGCGAACTTCTCAAAGCTTAATTTATTGATGCAATCAGGCTCTTATGCTATGAGTCAAGCCAATGCAATACAAGAAAATATTATGCGATTACTACAGTAAAAAAATATTGGAACACTCTTTGCTTTTAATTCTTTTAAATTTTAAATAAAAGGATTTATTATGGGCTTTAGGATTAATACAAATGTTGGTGCAATGAATGCACACATGTATGCAAGTAAAAATAATGTCGAACTCGACAAAAGTTTAGCAGGACTCTCTTCAGGGTTAAGAATTAATAAAGCGGCGGATGATGCTTCTGGTCTCTCTATCGCAAACAAACTCTCAGCTCAGTCTATGGGCTTAGGTCAGGCAATAAGTAACTCAAATGATGCTATTGGTATGGTACAAACAGCAGATGGTGCTCTTGAAGAGTACACAAACATCTTAAACCGTATCCGTACACTTGCAGTTCAAGGTGCCAATGATACTCAAGATAGTGATTCAAGAGCTTATATCGGTGATGAGATGATAAAACTTCAATCTGAGTTAAATCATATTGCTTCTGAGACATCATACAATGGTAAAACACTTTTAAACACTGCACAAACATTCACTTTTCATACGGGTGCTTTTAAAGATGAAACTACAATTGCTAGTTCTGCTGATATGAGAACTGCTGCTACTTTTGCAAATCAGATTTCTGGTTTAAGTTCACAAGGTTCTGCTGAGACAATTATCTCTATGATGGATTCTGCTTTAAAAACTGTTGCAGATTTACGTTCTTCTCTCGGTTCTTCACAGAATCAATTAGAGTCAAATATTAGAAATATTTCAGTTACACAAGTTAATGTTACTGCTGCTGAGTCACAAATTCGTGATGTTGATTTTGCTGCTGAGTCTGCTAACTTCTCAAAAAGAAATCTTCTTGCTCAGTCTGGTTCTTATGCTATGAGTCAAGCAAATAATGTACAACAGAATGTAATGAAACTACTTCAATAGTAGTTTTATTACCTCTCTTCTTCATTACTTTTTAGTGTATCGTAATGCTTTTGCATTACATCTCTAAAGTAACTTACAACTCTTGTTATCTGTGGGATAACTACTTTATCAAGCTGTTTGATAAGCTTTTTCTTACTTTTTATCTCTTTCGTATTTATAAGGTCAAATATATAGCCACTTACAAACTGTAGATAGAGTGTAATAATATAGTTTATATCTGAAGTGTGTTTACCATGCACATCTTCTGCAAGAGTCTCTTTAAGTGTTCCTAAAAGGTTATAGTGATACTGGTTAATATCTCCATGTGGGAGTGTTACATGTTTTTTAAGTACTTCAATAACAGAATCATAATACTCTAAACGCAACTCAATATCTTTTAGCTCTTCTTTGCTTAAAAAATCTTCACTTCGTGCATTAAAACATTTCTGTAACTCTTTGTATAGCTCTTGCTTATCTATGGTTTGAAGTTCTTCTATCTGTTTACTTTGTGGCTCTAGTGGTTCTGCTGTATCTATCTTCGCACCATCACTGAGGTTGTATGATCTGTTTTGAGGCGTATGAAAAGTTTTTGAGACAGCATTACACTCTCTGCGCATCGCATCAAAGAGAACTGAAGTGTAAACTTTCTCTTGAAAATTTCCCTCCACTTCCATAATCTCATTTTTGATAGTAATACCACCACCCACTTCCTCTTTGAGTGTTAAATCAATGTGGCGAGTATGTGCATGAACATCCGCATGAGTCTGCCCTGTTTTTTGGTCAGTTGCAAAATCAAGCCCTAGTAAATAACTCTCCCGTGCATCCAAAATAAGCATCAATCCATAGCTTACTGAGCCAATGTTAGATGATGTAAGTCCACCAAAATCTGTTTTATAGCGAGAACTTCCCTCAAATATATAGATATTTTCCTTTTTAAACCTTGCTGTAAAATCGGGATAACTCATACCACCAAATAGACCTATGGTTTCATCAAAAAAGTGCATATCTTTTACTTTTTCTATGTGGGGCATAGCATCAGAAAATCCGTGAAGATGGGTAATGATGTCTGGCTTGATGTTGAGCTCTTCTAATTTCGCCATTAAAGCACTTACAATTACGACTATAAATTTTTGATGATTCTCTTTGAACCACTCAATATTTGCATCAAAAGAGGGTCCTGCCCCTATGATTAAGATAGGTTTTTTTGCTAAAGGAGTATCCTCATAAGATGTGGCTATATTGAGGAGTTTGTAGCCATTCTCTAGGTACTCAAGTGGGCGAAGAAGACTGGTCATAAGTGCAGCATAGTTAAATGTGAGGTGTGTCTGCGATGCTAAGATATTTTGAATTACTTTAAGTTTTTGATCATTATGACTGAGCATACGAAAAAATTTGATATAGTGGTTATAAACATAATGCTGGTTTATAAAAATTTGTACCATATTTTTAAATTCACTCGGTTCATCAAAGACACTAAAGTATATCTCTGAACCTTCATCAGTGATTTGTTTGTAGTTTGTAACGAAGAGAGAGAGTCTAAAGAGTTCTAAGTCATCTTCTACAACAAAATAGGCATTAGATTTGAGTTTTTCATGGATTGCTGTTATATGTGTGCCAAGTCCAGCCCCGACAAAAATAAACTTATAGAGTTTAATCATTGTTGTGTTTAATTTATTTGCATGCTCATTTGAGTAGTTTATGAGTGAAGCGACTGCTACCTTATTGTAAACTATAAGGTCGGTACTCTCTAGTGTCTCTTTATCTACTTTTTCAAAGTTCATATCATAAAATGTTTCAAAAAGATTATCTACTTTTTCAAAATTTACTGAAGAGGCTGCGAGTGTGGCATAATCATTTGAGTTTTTTCCATAAAGAAAGTTGCCACTCTCTAACTCTAAAACATCAAAGTATCCCTCCTCTTTATACTCTAAAGAGTACTTTTCTTCATAATAGTTTTTTTCTATGGCAATTTCAAAATCTTTAATTTTTTTATAAAGACGCAAGTCTGTCTCTTGAAAAAAAAGTAGATTTTCTCTATATGTTGTAAGTGCTTGTTCTTCTATATTTAATTGCTCCATTTTTTTCCTCTTTCCTCTCTAAGTGCTTGAACTACTTGTATGCTTAATCCACTCTTTTGAGCTATAGTTTCATCATCTAAAATATCTAAAAGATTTTTAACTAATTCGATTTTTCCTTTTTCAATTCCTTTTTCAATTCCTTTTTCAATTCCTTTTTCAATTCCTTTTTCAATTCCTTTTTCAATTCCTTTTTCAATTCCTTTTTCAATTCCTTTTTCAATTCCTTTTTCAATTCCTTTTCTTTCAGCAGTTCGTAGAGCATTAATTTCATCAAACTCTTTAATTGCCATATACTCATATACTTTTAACTCTTCTTTGTTCCAATTTGTTTGTGTTGCTATTGTAAATGCTTCTTGAAACTCTTCTATATTTTTATACTCTTCAGGAATTAAGCTTAAATTATTTGCATATTTTAAGAAATATATCCATTTATCTAGTATACTCTCTAGCTCTTCTAACTCTTTTGTGAACTTTGGAAGTTCTATAAAACTAAATTCAAAATCTGTTAAGTCTTGTGTCTTTGTCTCTTGATTGATAATAAGATGTCTTGAAATATAGTTTTTGTTTTCAAATATATTAAAATTAAGTATCCCTATAAAATAGACTTTTTTTAACCTCGTATAATCTTGCCCTTTTGGAAGTTGTGCTACATAAGCTTTACTGGTATAGTATAAACTTCTTTTTGTAAAATCCCCTAAATCTTTCTTCTGCATCTCTACTATAAATGTTTCATTGTTTTTATTTGTTGCTTCTATATCTAATATAGTCTCTTTTAACTCAGGTATCTTCGGTACTTGGTAAGGGTTTACTAAGTTCACACTCACAATCTCTCTTTTCCCTTGAAAGTCCAATACACTATTTAAAAAACTGATTAAAATATTTTTATGTTGTTCATTTCCAAATATTTTTTTAAATGCTAAGTCATTTTTTGGGTCTGCAAATCTCATCTTCTCTACCTTTTAGTTGTTATCTATTTTTATGCCCATATTTTCGAGAAATCAAATTTTAGTTGTGTGCTACATTTTTTGAGTTCAAAGGCGTACTTTTCATCACTAAAATCACCCTGTTTTATGTATTTACCCTCTTTAAGTTTGTAGAGTTTGGCATTCCTCTCATTTGGATAAACAAGAATATAGTAAGTTACTCCCTCACTCTCATAAAGGTTAAACTTGAGTCCCTCATCTTTTCGTGCAGTCGATTTTGAGATAACTTCAAAGATAATTTTAGGGGCTTTAGTGATGTAGGCTTTCTTGAGTTCACTCTTATCACAGATAACAAGGTTGTCAGGCTGGACAACTATGTCGTTGGCTATTTTATAGTCAACAGGGAGAAGAGCTTGGCACTCGTTACACTCATCTAAAAGTTCATCAAGTTGTCTTGATATTTTTTGACTTATGCTTTGATGCTCAACCATTGGTGCAGGACTCATGGCATAAGGCATTCCATAGAGTAATTCCCACTTTCCTTCCCAGTTTTTATACTCATCATAAGTGTAGCTTGCGGCATACTTCTCTTCTCTTACTGCTCCCATCATTACATCCTTACTTCTATTTTTTAAATTATAGCATAAACTAAAATTCAAATTTTTTTATGGAACACTTTTAGCTAGATAATATTTATGAAAACAATAGATAAAATAAAACTGCATCCAGATTCAACTATACGAGAGGCACTTCTTGCTATAGATAATGGGGCTATGAAAATTGCTGTAGTTGTAGATAAAGAGAACTTTTTAGAGGGTGTATTAACGGATGGGGATATTCGTCGTGGTCTATTAGAGGGGATGGAGTTGAGTGATACTATAGAGAATATCATTCAAAAAAATCCTGTAGTATGTAGTTTTCGTGATACAAAAGAGGATATTTTAGCAAAATCTTTAGGGAAGAAGATTTACCATATTCCTGTACTTGATGATGATTTAAAAGTGATAGGCATAGAAGATATAGATGCTCTTTTAAGTACAAAAGATAGAAAAAATAGAGTAGTTCTAATGGTAGGGGGCTTAGGTTCACGTCTTCGCCCTTTAACTGAAAACACCCCAAAACCTATGTTAAAAGTAGGAAATAAACCTATTTTAGAGACTATCATAAACAACTTTAAGCGCTACGGTTTTGTGAATATCATTTTAAGTGTGAACTATAAAGCAGATATAGTCAAAGAGTATTTTGGTGATGGGAGTAAGTTTGGTGTAAATATAGAGTATGTGCATGAGGACAAACGCATGGGAACAGCGGGAGCACTGAGTCTTATGAGAGAGAAGTTTGAGGAGCCATTTTTTGTGATGAATGGAGACTTGCTTACCAATGTTAACTTTGAGCATCTTTTAAACTTTCATCTTGAAGAGGAGAGTGTTGCGACGATGGCAGTTCGTGAGTATGAGTACCAAGTCCCTTTTGGGGTGGTTAATCAAGAAGATGGGAAGATTAGCTCTATAGTAGAGAAGCCGAAGCAGTACTACTATGTCAATGCGGGGATTTATCTGCTCTCTCCTGCTGTTTTAGAGTTTATCCCTAATGATGCATTTTATGATATGCCGACACTCTTTACAACTCTTATAGAGAAAGAGAAACAACCTATCTCTTTTCCTGTTCATGAGTATTGGCTCGACATTGGTCAAGTCCAACAGTTAGAGCAGGCTCGTGATGAGTACTTTAGTGTATTTGAGGAGTAGGAAAGTATGGTAAAAAAGATGAAAAAAAAACTTAACTTTGATGTCTGTACTTTCTGTAATCATAAGTGTAGTTTCTGCTCCAACTCGGATGAGAGAACCATAAAATACCAAACAAGTTTGGATGAGTTTCAAAAAGTGATGTCCAATGTTTTGAGATATGTAGAGTGTGATGAGTTGGGGCTTTCAGCTAAGGGAGAGGTACTTGTAAACAGTGACTTCACGAAGATAGTTCGCTCTTGTAAAGAGGATTTTCATATTCCCTATCTCTACATTAGTTCAAATGGGGCTCTTTTGGATGAGAAAAAGGCTATAGAGATTATTGATGCAGGAATGGATAGTATCAAATTTTCCATAAACGCCATTTCAAGAGAGCATTATAAAGAGGTGCATAAGGTAGATGACTTTGAGAAAGTTATAGCAAATTTCAAATCACTCATAGCCCTTAAACGCCATAACTACCCAAAACTTAAAATCTTTCTCTCCTCTGTTATAGATATGAGTAAAGAGGAGTTAAAGAGTAGTTTTAGAAAACTTCTAGGGGAAGAGGATTATGCTTTCATAGATGGTGTTTCTCTCTATGCTCTTACTTATACACCTAAATTTGAAGTTCATTCAGATGCAAAGGTGACTAGTAAGTGCTCTATCCCTTTTAGGGAACTTTATATCAACTCCGATGGAACTTTGGGGCTTTGTTGTAAAGATTACTTTGATGAGGTAAACTTTGGTTCTCTTTTAGAGCATGACTTTATGGATGTTTATAACTCTGATGCTTTTACGGAGGTAAGAGAGATGCATAAAAAGAGTGAGTTTCCAGATGGGCATCTCTGTAAGAATTGTCTGCTCTATGATGGTGGGATTTAACTCAATAAATGATGATCGAAAAGATGACCGGAAAATAAAAGATTTAAAAATAATAAATACACTATAGTTACTATATATAGGATTATAAGTGGTATTATAAAAGACAAAAAAATTACCGTTTTATGGTAAAATAACTATAAAAAGAGTTAAGATGAAATTTTCTCCTACACTTCCTTATGATATTCATGGAAATATTGACACTTCTCTTTTACTTCTAGCAGAAAAAGTATGTCTGAAGAGTGCAACACTTACTGGGAACCATACATCACAGATTCTTAATGCTACAAGAGATCTTTTGAGAGTTACAAATAGTTACTATTCAAATAGAATCGAGTCTGAGGGAACACACCCTATTGATATTGAAAAAGCAATGCAAAAAAAGTATGCCAAAGATAAGAAGAAGAGAGATCTTCAAAAACTTTCTCTAGCGCATATAGAAACACAGAAATTTTTAGAATTTCAAACGAGTAAGCACTCAAATAACATTGTTTCAACAGATTTTATATCTAAACTCCATGAATACTTTTATACACAAGATGGATTGGAACCATTTTTAAATATTGATTCAGATACTCTTATGCAACCAGGACAACTCAGAGAAAAAGATGTAGCAGTAGATAATTATATAGCTCCACCAGCTCATGAAATTGTATCTCTTATGCAAATATATCAAATAGAGTATCAACGTCTTGGGAAAAAAACTACACAAGCTATGCAACTTCTAAATGCACTTTGTGCACACCATAGACTTCTATGGATTCATCCTTTTTTAGATGGAAATGGAAGGATCTCTCGTCTTTTTTTAGATGCAATGCTTTATGATATGAAGCTTGAAGGGTATGGGCTATGGAATATATCAAGAGGCTTAGCAAGAGAGATTAAAAATTACCAATCCGAACTAAAATATGCAGATATGATACGTCAAGGTTCAAAAGATGGTAAAGGGAATCTTTCTCTTATGGGACTTAGCTCCTACCTGAAATTTATGTTACAAACTGCACTTGATCAAATCGACTATATGCAACATTCACTCAATCTTGCAACACTAAGTTCTCGTATGCAGATCTTTATTCAAAATTCTCAACAAGGTATGTATAACCAAGAACCTCTCCCAAAATATACACAAGCTCTTTTTAATCACCTCCTTATACATGGGGAAGTAAAAAGAGGAGAAGTAAAAGAGATAATTGGAAAACAAAAGACAGTAGCAACACAACTTATAAAAAAACTTTTAGAGATGAACTACTTAGAGTCTGATTCTCCAAAGGGTACTATAAGACTAAAGTTTAATGCTTTTTTTGCTTCAAAACTTATGCCAGAGCTTATACCTGAAACACTTTAAAAGGAAAATCATGAAAAAGAAAAAAATCTTAGCCATCATCCCTGCTCGTGGTGGGAGTAAACGCTTACCTCGTAAGAATATCTTAGATTTGGCAGGAAAACCTCTTATAGCTTGGAGTATAGAAGCTGCAAAAAAATCGAAATATATAGATAGAGTGATACTTAGTAGTGATGATGAGGAGATTATATCTGTAGCCAAAGAGTTTGGATGTAATGTGCCTTTTGTAAGACCAAAAGAGTTGGCTGAGGATGCAACTCGCTCTATAGATGTCGTTACTCATGCGCTGAAGAGTTTAGAAGAGGTGTATGACTATGTTATACTCCTTCAGCCTACTTCTCCTTTGAGAACAAGTAAAGATATAGACTTAGCGATAGAGTTATGTTTAGAAAAAGAGGCAACTTCTGTCATTGGTGTTTGTGAGGTGGAGCACTCTCCTCTTTGGAGTAACACACTTGATGAAAGTATGAGTATGGATAACTTTTTGGATGATAAGTACAACAACTCACGAAGTCAAGATTTACCAACCTACTACCGCATTAATGGAGCTTTTTATATGAGTAAGGTTGAGTCAGTTTTAGAAGAGGAAACTTTTTTTGTAAAAGAAAATATCTATGCTTTTCTAATGTTACAAGAGCATTCGGTCGATATAGACACGAAGTTAGATTTCATAGTAGCAAAAGCAATTTTAAAAGAGAGAGAAAAATAATGTCAGCACACCATATAGAAGAGAAAAAAGAGAAAGTTAATTATAATGCCAATGAGATAGTATTTTCCAAAAACTGGGAAAAGTATAGAGGTGAGGATTACTGGGAGTACAGAAAAAACTGGACAAAATACCCAAATGAGAGAATAGTTCCAGATTTTCCACTTAATATCGACATAGAGACAACAGACCTCTGTAACCTTAAATGCCCGATGTGTGCAAGAACTATAAAAGATGCGGACAAAGAGAACCATCTTATAAAGAGTCGCTACATCGACAAAGAAGCATATATCGATATTATTGACCAGTGTGTGGCGCATGGGGTGAAAGCTATTAAGTTACAGTATCTCGGTGAGCCTTTAATGCACAAAGATATAGTGTTTCAAGTGGAGTATGCGAAGAAAAAGGGGATTATCGACATTATGTTTAACACAAATGCAGTGCTTTTAACTCCTGAACTTGGAGCAAAATTACTTAAAGCTGGTATTGATAAAGTCTTTATCTCTTTTGATGCTGTTAACCCTATGCTCTATATGCAACAACGTGTTGGAACTACTATGGGGAAAGTGATAGATAATATTTATGCATTTATACAAGAGCGTAACAAATTTTACCCACAAACACATATACGCCTTTCTATGGTGATGTATGATGATCTTGTTTGGAAACAGCAGTTTGAAGCGATGAAAATTATGTGGGATGGTTTGGTAGATTCTCTAGGCTATGGTCTCTTTAATGAACGAAATCCTGATAAAAAACATGAGTATGAAAAAGTAGAAGGCTTTGCTTGTGAACAACTCTTTCAACGTATGTTTTTAAAATGTAATGGAAATGTAACGGTATGTTGTGTGGATGATGAAGATGAGTATGTAGTAGGAAACTGGAAAGAAGAGAGACTTATGGATATTTGGAACTCTCCTAAATATAAAGCTATAAGAGATGCACATAAAAATGGCGACTACTATAAAATTCCAATGTGCCGTAAATGTTTCTTACCACCACTTTACAAAGAGACTTATTGTAACAGTGGTAAGTGTGATGCTTAATTATTTATTTTTTACTGAGTGAATCCACTCTACAAGTATCTTATGAAGTTGTTCATTTGGTACTTCTAGGGTATCTAAAGAGAAACTCTCTTCTAATTCTGAAACACCTATACTTCTCGGTCTAACTGCTAAAATTTTTGGAGATGGAAGTTGTTTTCCAAAACAGAAAATAAGATTTTTAGCATCTTTAATTGTTTCATTTACAACACCACCTTCAATAGCATTTGTATGAGAAAAATGATCAAAAGTAGTAATGTAACTAGCAACAGGATGTTCTAAAATAAGAGTTTTTAAATGCTCTAAAATAGCATCTACAGTTTGAAATGATGTCTCTTCTTTTGAAACAATGAGAGAGTGAACAGGGTACTTGTCCATAAAATTTGTTTTTTCCAAGGTAATAGATCCTTTTGTTTTTCATAATTATAGCTAATAATATTTATAGGTAAATTAAATATTTTACTTGAAATACTTTTGTGCTTTTTTAATAAGTGAGGAGATAGGTGCATTGTGCAACTCTGATAACTCAAGCCATACTATCTCTTCTAAGAACTCTTCTGCTCTGTAAAGATGTACATCTATACGGTACTTCGTGTAAGAGTGTTTGAAAGTTCCTATATGCATATCTTCAAGTGGCTCAACTCTTGGAAGTACTAACATATCTTTATACATTTTTTCTTTTGAGTAGTGCAGGGCTATTTTTCCATCTTTTATACAGACACCATAATAGAGTTCAAGAGACTCATAGATGGTCTTTTTACTTTTTGTATATATTTCAGGTTCCTCTTTTCCCTCACAACTACTCTCTAGTGGACACTCACAGCATTTAGGATTTTTTGGAAGACATACCATAGAACCTAGATCCATTAGTGCTAAATTATGTGCTCTTGGCTTTTTTGTATTGAGCAGTTGCATTGCATATTCCCAAATGATACTCTCTTTTACATTGATTAATGCAAAGTGGCGTTTAAGAACTCTTGCAATGTTCGTATCGACTACGGGGACTGCTTGAGCATAGCCAAAACTGCAGATTGCACTTGCGGTATAGCGACCAATACCAGGAAGTTTTAGTAACTCTTTTTCATCTTCTGGGAGTTTTTTACATGTAAGTTGTGCTGTTTTATGTAGGTTTCTTGCACGTGAGTAGTAGCCTAAACCACTCCATGAAGCCAACACATCATCTTGAGATGCATTTGCAAGGTGCTCAAGGGAGGGAAATTTTTCTAAAAACTGTGGGTAATACTCATCTCTTACACGGTTTACCTGTGTTTGCTGAAGCATAATTTCACTAAGGTATACATGGTATATATCTTTACTTAAACGCCAAGGAAGTTCATGTCGACCAGCTTTGTTATACCAAGCTAAAAGTTTTTTATGTATAGTTTTATTCATTAGTGACATTATAGTAAAATAATGGTCTAATCTTTAGCACTCAAATGTATAAAAACTTTTTTTAAGTATATTTGTAAGCACACTATTTTTTAATACCTCTTTTATTTGAAAGCTTGTATTTTCTGATTTGTAAGGGTTTTGACTTCCTTTAAGAACTTTTTGAAACTTCTCTGAGTAGCTCATTTGTATAGCTTCTCTTATGGCCTCTTTTTTACACGGAGTATTGATAATACTTTGTGCCTGTGTTCGCCCTTTTTGTCTCTCCCCTATGTTAATAGTCGCTTTGTGAAAGCTTGGAACTTCTATGATGCCACTTGAACTATTTCCAACAACTGCATCTACAAACTGCAAAGCACTTAGGTAACGAAGTTGCCCTAAAGAGCTAAAGACTACAGAGTTACTATTTGTCGAAACATACTCATCTATCATACTATTTATAACTCTTCCATGACTATCGGCATTGGCTTTTGTGAAGATAATGAGTGTCTCATCTAACTCTTTAAGTGCTGAGAGTAACTCACAAAACTCCTCTTTTGGTGTTTGAGAGGAGAGAGTCTCTGGGTGGTAGGTCACTAAAATATTTCTCTTTTGAAGTTTGACCCCGATAGACTTTTCAAAAGTATTTTTGTCTAAAAGTTTAAGAGTTTGAATGTTCTCAACTCCTAAAGCTCCAACTTGAAAGACTCTTTTTGGATCTTCTCCAAGCTGAATGACTCTTTGTGCATACTCTTTTGTCGCAGGAAAGTGTAGGTGAGCCATTTTAGTGATAGAGTGGCGAATCGCCTCATCCATTGCCCCCTCTGTAGTCTCTCCCCCATGAATGTGTGCTAAAGGGGTATGAAGCATCATAGTAGCGATAGCAACAGCCATTATCTCATATCTATCCCCTAAAACAACTACTATATCACTCTGTAAATCTTGCAGAGTTTTAGTAACATCTATCTGAAGTTGTGCCATAGCCCTAGAGGTACTAAGTGCATCATCTGCTTGGAGTTGCATAGGTATTTTTTGAGTAATGTGAAAATCTTTTTCTATCTCTCTGTAGGTCTCTCCATATTCAGGGCTGAGGTGTGTTCCACTCACTAAAAGTTGCAGTTGTAAAGCTTGGTCATTTTCTATTTGTGATAGAAGAGGTTTTAGGAGTCCATACTCAGCACGGGTTGTTGTTACGACACATATTTTTCTCTGTATCATAAGACTACTTTTTCACTTTCTTCACACTTCGACTCACCTTTGCAAAGCCTAAATTAAACTCAAACTTTGTAGTCGTCTCTATCACTTCTCCATCTGCATCATCTTCTAAAATATCAGGCTCAATTTCGATAATCTCTTCTAAAATTCTGTTTGATTTGAGGGCAAGCTCTTGTTGGATGCTCTCATCAGTCGTTTTCATAATATCGTTGATATTTCGTGAGAGCTCTTTTATCTTTGCAAATGTTTCGATGATACTGATTGTCGCTTGTGTTGCAACTTTACTCTTTAAAATAGTAGCTATCATATAGAGACCTTTTTCACTAAAAGCTTTTGGTGTCACCCGAGTTTTTGCAAATTTTGCAGTGGAAAATTTTCCCCGCAAAATTTCAAACTCCTCTTTAGTAAGTTCAAACATGTAACCATCTGGAAACTTATCTGGATTATTTTTAACTGCTTTGTTAATATCTCGTGTCTCAACACCAAAAAGTTGTGCTACATCCTTATCTATGAGTACTAAAGAGCCTCGTAGTTCAATTAATTTACTCTCTAGTTTTTCAAATTTTATTATTTCCATTTTTTAATCCTTTATCATTTCATCTACAGCATAACTTTTCTGAGCTACTTTCCCTAAAACTTCATCCCACCGCATAGGGTTTATCCCACTTGCTGGGCGTTTGACTGTAAGGTTAGATTCACTTAAGAGTTCCCCTTTTGCTATCGTTTTTGAGGCTACTAT
>Ga0256838_1000904_pt1 | contig 15316 bp, 17 predicted proteins | sample 4571419metaG_FD_185978 | JGI IMG/M metagenome (GOLD analysis project Ga0256838, IMG submission 185978) | Hydrothermal vent microbial communities from Guaymas Basin, Mexico - 4571-419 | ecosystem: Environmental > Aquatic > Marine > Hydrothermal vents | place: Mexico: Guaymas Basin | collected...
TATCTTATCTTGTTAGAAAAACCAAAGCTCATGCTAAATCTTTTAAATGGCTTAATCAAAGACTTGCTATGTTTTTTGTTGAACTTAATCTTAAAGGTCATAAAATTGCTATTTAGTCAGTGCCCATTTTGAGTATATTTTGCCATTTTAAAGCCTTTTTGCCAATAAATAGTCCTACTAAACTAATTATATCAAAAAGGTCCCATCGTTTGGTCCTACAAAAATCGCCTTTGAAAGATTTTTTAATAAGGATTATAAAATCATTTTCATTGTTAAATAATTTGACAAAGTCCTGCAACTACGGAAAAAGTGAAAGGAGTTATCTTTTGAAATGCCCTAAAATTGATAAGTAATTTTTATAAATCGGCTCATCAACATTTTGTCGATTTATTGCTTGATAATATCGGTAATATCGGTATTTGCAAGAAAATAAAAAATAAAAAGGACTACAAAAAGGACTACAAAAGATTTGTCAAAGGATTTGACAAGAAATATGGTATAATTGTCGTTATACAATGAGAGGAGATTGTTATGGATTTTTTTGCTTTGCTTATATTTTTATCAGTTATAGCAGACGAGGAAAATAATCTGTGTAATAATAAATGTAAAGAATATGATAAAAAAGATGATAAAAAAGAAGAGTATAATAAATGTTATTGGAATTGTATAATAGAAAATTATATAAAAGAATACTTTATTAAAAAAGACGAGCTAAATAAGAAATATTATATTATGCTTGAGGAAATAAGAAAGAAGTATCGTTCTTTATTGGATGACATTAGAAAAGAAAAAGACTTGGATAAACAATTAGACTTATTAAAAAAAATAGAAAATGAAATAATAGAGAAATTAAAAAACAAAGATAATGTATTACAAAAAAACAAAACACAACAACAAAGCAAACAACGCAAAAATGACGACTTTTCCAAACAACCATAGATAAAGTAAATAAAAACGAAAAGGGGCAACAGGGACAAACAAAAAACACGCAGTTTTTTTTAACGCGCAATAATCGCCGCTTTTTCCTTTTCCCCTGCCGCCATATCATTTATGTTAAGGGCGGCGGAATCTTGAAGTTTTTTAGCTTGCAAGTATTCGTTAAGGTCTTTTTTGTCGCCAAAACTTATAGCTACAACATTGTATTTTTCAAGGAGTCCATTTTCACGTAAAAGTTCCGTAATCTCTTTTTCATATTTTTTACCGACGTTATCCGCGTCAAACGCGTATATAATCGTTTGCAGATTCCCCGCGCTTTTAATAACATCCAAAACCGCTTCTTTTTTCAAATCAGAAAGGCTGCCGTTTATCGAAATAGTGCTTAAATCGTTATCCAAGTCCGAATACGTATAATACGGATTTTTTGCTTTTGTTTTGTCAAATTTTAGCTGTAGCGCGCTTAAGCTGTCAAAAAAACTTTCCGTTAAAGTTAATGTTTGTGTGTTTTTTAAATTGCCGGTTACATAAACACCTGCCCGTCCGTGATTTATTTTTTGCCAGCGCCCGTCTTTTTCAAATATATCCTGCCCGCCGCACATTTCCGTACTATTTTTATATAGAGGGACTTTTATAACAGAGTATTTGTCCGTTTTGTAAAATTTAATTTTGTTGTTGTCGCGTAGATAATTCAACAAATCCGCGCTGATTCCGCGTATATCGCTATCAAAATGACGATTAATTTTTAAATTTTTATACATATTAATCCATTTTTCCGCATTCCGTTCCGTTTCGGCAGCTGCTTCTTTTACTTTATTTTTTAAACTAATGCTACGCTGTAAATTAACGTTGTTTTTTATATAATCATCGTCAAGTTCAATGTTTTCATTTTCTACATCTATGTTATAATAGTTTGCTATTTTTTTAACTGCTGTTACAAAATTACAATTTTCTATATATTCAACAAAGTCAACAACCGTTCCTTTTCTGTTATCATTGTGCGTAAAAAATGCGTTTTTTGCAGGATTTATAACAATTTTTACACTGCCTTTTTCTTTTAAATCTTCTTCAGTTTTTACAAAGACAGGATATTGTTTTGAGCTTCTTTTTTTGTGCTCAACGAGATTGTACACGTTACGGGCTAAATCTTCAATTAAGACATTTTCTTTAATGAAAGATAGAAAGTTTTCATCAAATCTTTTCATTGTTACTTCCTTTACTTTTATATATATTTATATCTTTTGTAATTAATTCTTATATATTTTTTAAAGATTTTTTGAAGATTCCCGAAAAAAAGCAAAAAAAGAAAAAAAAGAGAGGAGAGAGGGGCAACGGGGGCAAAAAGAAAAAACAAGCGCACATTTTCCTTTGTTTCCCTGCCGCCCCTTACATTTAATCTGCCGCCTGCCGTCCAAAGAGTTCCCCGCCCGGAGCTTCCATCCCGTCCAGCCGAGAGTCCGTCCCGTTCGTCCGTTCTTTGTTCCCTGCCGCCTTACATAAAAATTTTTAAAAATTTTCAAAAAAAATGCTTAATTTTTATTTTTCTTTATGCGCAGAGATATAAATACATTATGAAGGGCTTATAAGCCCAAAAACATTTAAAAAAAGGAGTTACAAATGGAAGAAAACAAAGTAACAACGCGGGACGCACTGTTAAATATACAGAGAGCAATGAGCAATGAAACGTTTGCTAAACAATTTAATTTTCTTTTTTCTAAATACATTGACATTAGAAATAAAGATAAAAACGCTTTTTATCATAAGTTACTGCAGCATTTAACAAGTGCGGGACTTACGAAAGAAGAAGCGACAGACTTTTTAAAAGACATAAGAGTGAAGAATGTTGACTTAATTCAAAAGATTGAAGAAACGCAACAAAAAATAAAAGAGAGCACAGAAAAATTTGAAAAAGCGCGTTTCGATTTGCTAACGAATCCATTAAGCGCTAAAAATTACTTGATATTGTTTGCTGAAACAATTAAAGAAATAAATTTGACCCTTGATAACATTATGAATAAACAAACGCTGAACGTTATCAATAAACAACATTTTGCTGATAAAGTGGACGAAATTAAAAAGTTATTAGAACATAGTGAACAAAGTATTAATGAAAAACTTAAAAATGAGAAAGACCCGGGCATTGATGACGTAATGTTGTTGCAAGAAACAAAAGTCACATTTAACAAAGTTGCTGAAAAATTGAATGAGTTGACAGCAGAGCTTGTTATAAATAAAACGTTAACGCAAAATGTAAATATAAACGTTGAAAAAGAGGGGCAACGGGGCAAAGAAAAAGAAGCAGAAAAAGAGAATCCGCAGCCCAAAGCGGAAACGGAATCCCCCGAACAAAAAGACGCTTATATGTTAAGCGACGCAATATACAAAGCAGAGCTCGAATTAAACACGCCGACCGATAGATTTGACGAAAAAGACTACAACGAAAAATTAGCGTATTTATCGTTGCTTTTTTATGCAATAAACAAACACTACATAACTGATGATATACTTACAGCAATTTATAGTAAAGATTTTGATGTTGATTTTTTAAAGAAAAATGCAGAACTTACGATACAAACATACAATTTACACGACGCTTTTAACAAAATTAACAAAGATATTAAAAGAAACACCGACGACATACTTGTTGACGACACAGCGCCGGCGGAAACGGAATCCCCTGAGAGTTTAACACTTGAACAAGCACTTGAAAACAGCTTAAGTGCAACAATGAATAGTTTAGAAAAAGAAGTGGACGAAAAAACAATGAATTTTTTAGTGTTGAGCGAATACCTACACGCTTACAATAATCACAATTTAAGAGATGTTTACAAGCATTTCGACAAAATATTTGACAAAGATGAGTTTAAAGCGATTGTTATTTACAACAATGCGTTGATGAACAACGATGTTGACGACTTATTTGATTTTGTTGTAGAGCAAGATTTTGAAGCAGCGAATATTAAAGAATACGCAAAAATGCTTAGACATAATTATCCAGAATACAAACAATTAGATGAACAAATTGAAAAAGAGCTTGAAGCACAACAAAAAGACAAAGAACTGGAAATCGGGGCGCCGCAACGCAACAAAAAATTTACAACATTAGAAATATAAACGGAATCCGCCCGGGATTCCCCAAAAAACACAAAAGGAGTTAACAATGTTTTTTATATTAACACTATTAACAAAAATTAAAGAAGATAAAAATGTAAGAGAAGAAAATTTTGAAATAGTCCGCGAAATTAATCAATTTTTAGCGCTTTACGCAAACGACACAAATGAAAAAAGAATTGAAGAAGCATTAAAAATGAATAAACAATTAAAACAATTTGTTGACGCGTACCTATTAAATTTAAACACCAGCGAAATAGCGCAGCTCATAGCGCAAACGGATTCCACGCAAAAAAATAAACAAACACGCACGCAACAACACACCAAAAAACCACCTTTTAATAAGATAGAAAGGGGGCTGTAATGAACGTAATACAAAAGATAATGGACGCGGAATCCGCTTTTAACGCACTTATTGACGATTATAATGAACTTTTAAACGAATACAAAGCGCAAACAAGTTTTGCTGCTAAAATAAAGCAAGCAGTAGTAATAAAAAAAATAGACGCAACTATTTACAACATACTTAACACAACAACAGCACTTATACAATATTCACTACTAAAAAAACTATTAGATATAGAATTAGCTAAACACTACACACAACTTTTTAAAAGTAAATTTAACACTTACAAAGAAATGCGAGAAAACGTTTTTGGTATGCGCAAAAGCAAAATATTAGCTAAAAGAAAAGAAAGACAATGGGCAACGGGGGCAAACAAAAAAGCGAGCTTACAATCCGTCCCCGTCCCGCCTTCCGCTGAATCCGCCACAACCGCAACGTCCCCCGAAGCCGTCCTATAAAAATAAAATCCCGCCGTTTTTCTTTTTTTTGTTTGTAGAAAAGAGTCCGTCCCGTGCGTTCCGTTCCGTTCCGTTTCGGGAGTCCGTTGCCGACCGAGAGTCCGTCCGTTATTTTAAAAAGGAAGAGGGCGGCAGGGGCAAAGAAAAGAAGCACAAAAAAAATCCCGGAGAAAAAATCGGAAAAAATTTTTAAATTAAGATAAACAACATCTTATTTAATGCATAACTTTCTCTTATATTCACTAATTAATATATAATTAATCAATGTAAAATATGATTTAATACATACACGGAAAATAATCAACTTTCCGTTATTTTTGCAGTCATTAAATTTAATGTTTGTCAGATATTTATACTTTAATTATAACAAAAACTTATGGATTTTTAATTAATATTATTTTAATATTTACGTGTTAAAATATTTGTCCAATTTTTTTAATAAAAGACTTATTTTGTCTTCTTTTTTGCTTCCGACAAAAATTATATCATTTTTTTTTGTTTGTGTTTTTGCGGGGGTTTTTTGCGGAGTTCGTGCGCGTTCCGTTTCGGGAGGGAGGGAATCCGCCGACCGAGAGTCCGTTGTCCGAGAAAAAAGAGGAGGGGCGGCAGGGGAAAGAAAAGTGTGTTTTTTGCTTTCCCTGTCGCCTTTTTTTTGGAATCCGCAGCCGAAAGTGTACATTTCAAGTTATATGAACATATGCTTGAAAAATAACGGATTCTGAGCGCTTTTTTTTGTCTTTTGAATACTAACATACTTGGACGATTGAGTTCGTCGCTCTACGGGCTTCCTACGGCTTCCGTTCCTGAAACGCCCATTTTTTCGATATTTACAGAGGGTTGTTTTCGGGGATTGTTTTCCTTTTGAAAAGGAAAAAATATTTAAAAAATTTGTTTTGTTTTTAGTAAATAATGCGTTTATCGTTGCGTTGTCAAATAATTTGACAAATGGCGTAATTTCGGGAGTTTCGGACAATTTTTACTATTGATTTTTGATGTAAAATATATTATAATTTATTAATAAAATATAAGAAAAAAAAAGGAGTGAACAATGAAAAAAGATTACAACAAAGATTACAAACATATCGTAATTAAATACGATGAAGATTTTAAAAAGTTTGAAGAGCTGTGCGAAAAAATGAATATAAAAAAAGCAACGTTAGTTAAAGCATTAATGCGTATGTTTAATGAGAATCCAAAAATAATATTAGAACATATTATTAAATAAGGAGCAAAAAATGAATACATATAGTGCTGCATATAGAGCGCCCCTTGATGTAATAGTTACAACAGAAATGTACAAAAAAGCGCTTAATATATATAATAGAATAGAAAGTGAATTACTAAAAAGATTTAAAGAAGCGGCGGAAGCGTTTGCATTTGAATACAATGATACTATAAACATTTATGATTTTTTAAGCTATAACAGAACGCCAAAACAAATAAAACATTTAAAAGAATCCGTTAAAAACTTTAACAGCAAAAAAATTAATGTAAATTTTTTAAATTTAGATGATGTATATGAAGAATATGAAGAAATGAATAAAAAATGTAAAGAAGACCACGCAACAGATTCCGCCGAAAATATAAAAATATTAGATATAGAAGACGTGTTTTAAAAAAGGAGGCAAAAATGAAAATAGATTTAACACAATATAAGACGCACGAAGTCAATTATAAATTAGATGATGAAACGTTAGCAAAAATTGAGGAATCTATACAAAATAAAATAGATAAAAAATACGAAGAATTGAACGAAGAGTTAAGCGTTTTTAACGAAGTGCTTGAATATAAGCCCGCCGATTTAATTTTACAAAATGATGAAATAAAAGAATATTTTTACGAATTTTACAAAGAAAACGAAGAAAAAAAATTAAAAGTTAAAGTAACTTTTAATAAAAATATTATACCAAAAAACGAAGAAAAAACAAGAGAAAAGGGGCAACAGGGCGAAAAAGAAAGCACGGAAAACGAAACGGAATCACTTGAAAAATACAACAGCTTTTTACAATACAAAAAGAACATTTTAAAAACAAAATTACATAGAGAAGCAGCGCTAAAAGTTATTAATTTTTTACTTAATAGTATTTTTTACCTTAATGATAAGATTATTTTTATAAACAAAAAAAACGGGACGTATAGTAAGTTTAACGATAGTGATGTAAAAAATTTAGTACAAAAAATGTGTTTAGACTTTAATCTATATTTCACGGATGATAAAGAAAAATTAAAATATTTAGTTGATTATAGCAATTTGATTACTTATATAAAAATACATAATACTTTTGAAAATATAAGATTTGAAAATGACGTTTTTGCTAAAAAAAGCGATGTAAAAATTGACAGAATAAGAAAAGAAATTGTGTTTGTGCGGAATCATTTAATAGTGAGAAAGCCTGAATTCATTGATGTTGCAGATTCCGAGAAAGAAAAAATAATTAATGACTATAAGAAACACTGGGGCGAAAATTATCTAACTGATTTTATAGACTATATAGTTGCTGTGCGTTTTGCACAGGATAGGAAGTTAAGTTATTTAAACTTAAACGCACCATCAAACTGGGGAAAAAGTTTTTTGATGAACATTTGCGAGGAATTGTATATAAGTACAGAAGTAAGAGTAAGCGATTTGCGTGAAGATAAAGCAACAGGATTAAGTGTTAATAGTGTACTTAATAGTTTTGTTTTGTTTATAGATGAATTTAAAAAGTTTACAAACGTGCTTTTTAAATACACACATAATCTCATAATAGAAGAAAAATTTAGACAAGCAGTAAAAGTTCAAAGTTACGCAAAAATTTTACTCAACGCTGATGAATCCGAAAGTTTTAGTTATGCGGTTGATGAACAAATCAAAAACAGAGTTTTAGTTATGAAAATAAAAAGCGATATAAAATTAGATGATAGAGACCTTTATAAAAAAAATAGTTACGTATATAAGCAAGTTGTTAAAGAATATTTTTATGAAGAGATTACAAAAAGAATTGAACATTATAAAAAACTTGGCAAAATAGAAAGCGTGGCGGAAGCTGAAAGAAAATTAAGAGAGCTCAAAGAAAAATATAAAATCGAGAGTAACTTTAACGTCGATGATTTGATAAGAGAAACTATCGCACAATTTTTAGTCGAAATAAAAAATAAAAATGAAGATAACTACAATAATTTTGAAAACAAAATTAAAGATAAAATCATTTTTGTAGATAACAATATTTATATTAAAAGTGCGATTAAAACAATTCTTAATATATTAAAAGAGGAATTAGACGAAGCAGAATTTAAAAAAGTTGAATACAAAAAAGCACAATTTGAAAAAATACTAAATGCTGAAAACAAAGTATTTAAAATAAATGGTAAAACGATTAGAGCTTTTAAATTAAACTTAAACGCTTTACAATTTTTTTTATTAGATAAGAACGAACAAGATGAAATATTAAGAGACAATGAAAATATAATAAATGGAAATGAAATTGTAGATATGAGCGACGACGACAGCCCGATTCCTTTTTAATCTTCTTTTTTTTCTTCTTTATAGATTCCCGATTTTTATTGTTGTTAAAATTTAGGGGCGGCAGGGGCAAAGAAAAAAGCGTGTGTGTTTTTAACAGATTCCGCCGCAACCTCGAAGCCGTCCGTCCTGTGCGTTCCGTCCCGTTCCGTTTCGGGAGATTCCGTTTGCCACTTGCCGTTTTTATTTTATAGGTTACATTTTCGGTTACAAAAAAATGTAACCGCCGAAACCCCCGAAAACACGGGCTTACAACAAAAAAGTTACAAAGTTACATAAATTTTTCCAAATATATATATAAAAAAAATAAAAAATACTTTATATACTATTACTATAAAAATTTCCAAGGTTAATAGCAAAAAAAAATGTAACTATGTAACCATACCATCAAAACCCCCGAAAATACGCAGTTCCGAAGGTTGCATTAATTTAACATTAAATGTAACTTTTGTAACCTTTACCAATGTAAAACTGCCGAAATGCCCGAAATATCGGGCTTCCGAGAGTTACATTAAACGAACATTAAAATGTAACCAAAATGTAACCTTAGAAAAAGAATAGGGCAACAGGGGAAAGAAAAAAAAACTGTGCACCCCTTTTTCTTTGTTCCCTGCCGCCTTGATTTTTCTCTTTATTTTAACGCCCGCACGGACTCCACAAAGAATCCCCCGTCGACCAACAACCGCCTGCCGTCCGAAAGAGTCCCCCGCCGACCAACAACCGCCTGCCGACTGCCCGAAAGGAATCCCCCGAAAAGAATCCCCGAAAAAAAAAAGAAGAAAATAAAACCCGCAATATTTTATTTTTGTTTTAGTTGAAGGGCGGAAGGCGCGGCGAAAGTTGTTAAGTTCCGCCTTTTTTCTTTGTTCCCTGCTGCCCCTTTGTGTTTTAAAAAAGGGAGAAGGGCGACGGGGGAAAAGAAAGAATTGTGTTTGTTTGCCGACCGACTGCCGACGGACTCCACCAATCGCCTGCCGTCCTTATATAATATATATTATATATATACCTAATTATATATATATTAGATAAAAGAAAAGAATCCGCCCCGACATCTGCAAAAAACCACTCCGTCCGCCCGCCGACACGGAATCCGCCCCGCCGAACGCTCACTTTTCCTTTTCAAAAGGAAAATATATGCATAAAATTTTAAAATTTTTGTAAAAGTCCCGTTATTCCATATCCGTTGTCAATAATATTGACACGTTGTCAAATAGTTTGACAAATGCCCGAAATTTTGGGATTTCGTGTTTGCTTTGCGTTTTAAAAAGTTGTATAATTATATTGTGAAACATAAAAAAATATAGCGCAATATAAAACAAAAGGTTGCGCTGGAGAGCTGATTGAAAAACTTAATGTTAAGTATCAAACAAAAAAACAAAAACAAAAAATTAAAAAGGAGTACAAAATGGAAAACAAAAAATTTTTTACTGATTACATTACAGATAGTGCAGTAGATAGTGCGTATATTTTACTGGAAGAAAAATGCGGGGAATCTTTTGCCGAAAAACTAAGTGATAAAGCGGTAGATACGCTTGCAGTTGCAGCTGTAGTTACAACGTATGTGATGAATAACGAAACAAAACAATTACTTACGGAATCGTTTAGCGATACGTTGAATGCAGACGAAATAAATAAAATAATGAGTGCAGATAAACAAACGCTTAATAAAATGTTAAATGCTGCGAAAGAGCTTAACGAATATGTAAAAGATGATAATTTGTGTATTAGTTATACGTGTGAAACGGAACTGGACGACGCGGAATATACAAAAGATAAAATTAGAGAAATAACTAACTTTATAGAACAACAAACACAACGAATAACAAACACAACATCCGCGCCGGAACAAAAACAACAAACAAAACAAAAAAACCACGACATCATCGACTTTTGATGTCAAAATAATTGACAAAGGTGTCAAACACTTTTTGTTAAATTATTTGACAAACAATACGAAAAAACAAAAAAAAAGGAGTTAACAATGAAGAGATACGGAAAAAATTACAAAGTGTTTAGTTTGCAAGAAACTAAAGAATTAAGAGAGTTTGTAAAGTTTTGTAAAGAAAACAACAAAATAATGAGCAGAGAACTGCTTAAAGCGATAGCGTATTATTTGCAAGCTGTAAAAAACGATTTTAAATACTAAAAAAAAGGAGTACAAAATGGGCAGATTAAAAAATTTTGAAATAATGATGAAAGAATCCGCAGCGACCGACGCTGCTAACTATATACAATATTTAGAAAAACAGAACGCACGATTAGTACGCGAAATAAACGCACTTATTGACGAAAACGACGAACTAAAAAACGAAATACAAGCTCTTAAAAACTTTGTGGTGAAGCTGGCGGAACACGCGGCTAACGTATACGCAGAAGACGTTGCGGAATCCGCGCGCTTACAAAAAATAAACTACGAAAACGACCCATATTTACAATATTGAAAAAGGAGAATGAAATGGCAAAACAAACAAAATACAAAAAAGAAAAAGAAATAAATTTTAATATAAGTGGTTTTAACGGGGATTTTGTTGTGATGTTTTCGGGCGGCAAGGATAGTACCGCCGCGTTGCTTTTTGTGCTGAATTACATTAAGAATTATAACAAAAAAAATCGCGTGAGAGTGCTTTTTGCGGATACGGGAATTGAACATCCGCTTACCTATAAGTATATAGAATATGTAGATAAAAAACTAAACATACAAGTAGAAAAAATGAACAATGATGATTTTTTGGACATTTGCTTAAACAAAAAAATGTTTCCGCGCCCGCGCCAGAGATTTTGTACAAAAGATATAAAGGTGCGTCCGTTTAGGAATTGGATATACGCAAATTACGTGAGCCAAGGCAAAAGGGCAGGAAAGGACTTTATCGTGGTGCAGGGAATCCGTGCAGAGGAAAGTGAAAGACGCGCTGCCGTTTACGCTGAATTTAATATAAAAACATACAAAGTCAACTATAAACCTTTTTCCGTTATATACTGGCATCCGTTGCTGGATTGGAGCACCGAGCAAGTTTTTAAATATATAGAAGACAACGGCTTACAACAAAACAAAGTTTATACACACTTAAAATTACAACGCGCAAGCTGCTACCCTTGCATAATGAGCAATAAAGCAGAAATACAGCACATAGCAAACGACGAACAAGCATTAAAACGCATAGTTGAGATGGAAAAAGCGTTATTTTATTCGCGTAAAAGTAATAACGAGGATAGTGCTTATACGCCATTTTTCCAAGATTATAACAAACAGAAATATTTAACGGAGAAAATGTTGATGATGGACGAAGTACGTGAAGATGAAGAGTTTTTTTTAGCTGTATTACTATACAAACTGACTGAAGAATTTAAGATGGAATTAAACGCAGATTTACGCAAACTACGCAAAATTAAAAAGGCGGAAGCGGAGCCGGAAGTTGAACAAATGCTTGAGTTTTTGAAAGAGTCCTTTAAAAACTACAAAGAGAATAAAAAAGCGGAAGGCGCAGCGGAAACGGAAACGGAATCTGCGGAAGGAGGCAAAAATGGCATACAATAAAAAAGAATACACAAGGGAAGAATTAATAACGGAACTTAATAAACTTAATTTTACTGATTTTACGCTTTTTGCGCATATGTGTAAAAATTTCGATGAAATAGAAAAAATGACATACATAATAAACAAAAGCGCAAAAAAGCTTAGAGAAGAGTTTGTCGGTTTTGAGAATGAAGAAGACGATTATACGCATTATATACCGGCGTATGAGCGAAACACTATATTTTACGGCGTGATGAGTGAAGAACAAATAAAACGCAGTTTTGTAATAAACGACGAAAGTAACATAAAAGTTAACGTAAGTTACGCAAAACAAATACGTATAGCTACGTTAATATTAAAATATAAGGGCTTTACGTTTGAACTTTACGCGGATTGCCGAAACACTGAAACAAAACATAATGCGTTTTTAAAAAGAATGAGTTTTAAAGCTGAAACAAAAGTAAAAAAATTTGAAAAGATTAATGTAAATATTGCGTTAAATAAGTATTTTTACTATTTATATGAATTAGCGGAAAATGCAAGAAAAAATGACTATAGAGAATTACTACAAGAAGCAAATATAACGAAAATACTTGCGAATAGTTTTGCGGAAGCGGAAGCGTAAACGGAAGGAGTCCGTGCGCGTTCCGTTCCGCACGCTTCTTCTTTTTGCCCCTGCCGCCCCTTATTATAGATTCCCGAAAAAAAACGGGGCAAAAAGGGGAAAAATAAAAACGAAAAGATATAAATACAATAAGAGAAAAGGGCTTTAAGCCCACCTTAAAAAATAAAAAAAAACAATAAGGAGGAAACGATGGCAAATATAGCAGTAGTAAACACAAAAGGCGGAGTAGGTAAAAGTTTTATAAGCACGCAAATTTTACCGCTTGCTTTTAACAATAAAACAGAAATAAATATTTTTGAATTGGATAATAATAATAAAACAACGCTTAACAGTAAAGTGCTTAATTTTAAAAACCTTAATATTAATGATATTGATGAAATACTTATGGATGTAGCGTTTGCCGACGAAGTTGTCAATATAATTGACGCAGGAGGCGGAGATGACACAAAAGCAGTGCTGAACGCACTTGCCGAAAATGCCGTAAATATTGACACTTTTATAGTGCCAATTACCCGGGATTTCGAGGTTATTAAAAATTTAATGGATACGCTTAATTTAATAAGAGAAAAATTTGAGAGTCCAAATATCTATGTATTATTAAATAAGGTTACGGAAGGTGAAAAACTTGAAAAACAATTTTTATATTTATTCGGGGATAGGGAATATGAGGTTGACGGAATAATTAATGAACTTGGCGACGTTACGCTGATTCCCGTTAAAAATTATGCTGAAATCGACATTGTTAAAAACATATACAAAACGACGAGCTTGGATGTAGCACTGGAGGGCAAAGAAATTGTAGATAACTTAAAACAATACCAGCAACAATGGTACAACGAAGCAAAAAAACTTAAAGATTCCGCCGAGCAAAAAAAATATTTTGCTAAAAAAATGGCGTTTTATCGGTTAATTAAAAAAATGATAAATATACAAGAATCCGTTAAAAACGCTTTTAATTTTACGGAACAAGGAGGGGAAAATGAATGAAAAAAGTAAATATGTGGAAATTACGGACGTAACGGAAGCTTTAGACGAGCTTTCGTTTGTTGTTAATAATTTTCGGGAATTAATACAGGAACTTGACAATAAAAAAGAGACACTAAAAGGGTTGGAAAATTTACAAAGTATACGGACAGAAATTGACGAATTTAAGGGCTTTTTGGATGAGTTTAAGGCGGCGGAGGATGATTTTAGTTTTTTGTTGGCAAGCAGCAATAAAATTGTGGAATCGCTTAAAAAGTACGCAGACGATTTTGAAAAACATTACGAAACTATAAAAGATATTTTGGAAGAGCAAACGGGGAAAATAAATACGTATATTGCCGATGAATACGACAAAATGTTTAAAAATATTAAGCGAAAATTAAATACGGATGTTGACGATACAATAAAAAGAATAAAAGAACTGGACAAAATGTTAACTAAAACATACAATGAAGATTACTTTGAAGACGTACGCAAACTAAAAACACAACAAAAAATTACAAATTTTTTACTTGCTGTACTTATTACTGCTGGTGCTTATTTTGCTTACAACGTTAACAAAAAATTAAACTACATACAAACTACTACTTATTATAACTACAAAGCACTATACAACCAATAACCTTTTTAAACTTAATTTTTTTTCGGGGGAATCTCCCCGCACATAGCCACGCCGCCGCTTTTTTGCTTGGCGCGCTTATAGATTCCGCACGTATTCCTTTTCCCGCTTCGCTTCCGCTAAACCAAGTATTTTTTATTTTTATGAGGCGGAAGCTCCGCTTTTTCCTGTAACTTTCGCCCTACGTACGCCCCACTTGCGCCTTACATACTTATACTATTGTTTTTAAAACTAACTTATTTTTAACTTAACACATTTGGCTTTTACACGGCGCAAAAGCCCTGCTGCCACAGATTCCCTGCGCGCCCCTTGCTCTTTTTTTTTTATAGATTCCGCGGCGGCTGCACTTCTTTTTCTTTCTTATCCCCTGTTGCCCATATTTTCCCCTAAACAAATTAATTTTTATTGTATTGTGATAAATTTTATTTAATTTTATTGTTACGCATTTAATTGTATTAAATTACGTTAAATTTTTATTGAATGAAATTAAATAAGTTTTATTGTTATTAAAGAGAATAAAAAGAGATTAAATAAAAATTACTATTTTTAAATCCCCTTTTTATATTATACCGACGATTTTTGGAACGCCGCTTTTTTCAGCGGGGGAATCTCCTGCCGTTCCATCGCCCCTTAACTTTGCAAGGAATCCGTCCGCCCCGGTTTGTGTTTGTTTTTGTGTGGACGGGCGTTTGTTTGCGCGGAGTCCTCTTTTGTTTACGTACTTAAGGAATGTTGAATATTTAATGTCCGTGTTTAATTCGTCGTTTATATGTGTGAGGATACTTTTTTTGGGAATTCCCAGCGCCAGCATATCGGAAATAACGTTATCGACCATTTTCAATATGGCAAGCGGTTTAAGGAGACTTTGTTTTTTTGCTACGAATGCTTTTATTTCGTTACTTACTTCAAACATTTCTAATCCTTTCTCTTTTCTATATATTTATATCTTTTCTTTCCGTTTTCTTACCTAAAATTACTATTTTTTACTTTTTTTTCTGTTTTTTTCCGTATTGATAAGTATTTTTCCGTTAAAAAATACTTTTACTTACTTTTACGGAATAAAACTTACTATATATTACTTTGTGATACTTTTACGGAAGATAACGGAAAATGTTGATTGTGGTATAAATATAGAGAAGAGAATATAAGCAGGCGAGCCCACTCCACTTCCGTTCCGTGAGGTCGCCTGTTGGGGTAAACCCCAAACCCCTGCTGATTCCGCAC
>Ga0256838_1000905_pt1 | contig 15307 bp, 16 predicted proteins | sample 4571419metaG_FD_185978 | JGI IMG/M metagenome (GOLD analysis project Ga0256838, IMG submission 185978) | Hydrothermal vent microbial communities from Guaymas Basin, Mexico - 4571-419 | ecosystem: Environmental > Aquatic > Marine > Hydrothermal vents | place: Mexico: Guaymas Basin | collected...
GATATTTATTTTTTGAATTTGTAAAAATTTTGTCTTAAAATTACATACTAGTAACAATAAAATATTGCACAAATCCTATAATACCTCCAAGGGCGGCACCGGCGAAATTTATAAAATTAAAATGCTTTTTCATAAGCGAAAACAGCATATCCTCAAGCGTTTTTTCATCAAAAGAAGCCACTTTTTCTTCCACTATTTTATCAATATGCACCTTTATAAAAATTTCAGGCACTTCTTTTTCCAAAAAATTAAAAATTTCAGGTTTTATGATTTCTACAATTTTTTCACTTTGGATTATTTCATTTATTTTCACCGGAATTTCAAGCTGAATTAAAATGTTTTTTAACATATCTTCACTTATCAGGGAAGCAAACATTGAAAATTTCTCTTCCACCACTTTTAAAATAATTTTCGTAAATTTGTCCGCCATTTCTTCTTTTGAAACAAACTCGGTTATTTCTTTACTGCTAAGTTCTTTTACTTTTTCATCCAAAAACTTTTCAATCTCTTCCCTTACTTCAGGAGTTGTAACGATTTTACGGATTTCTTCTTCGCTTAAAATATATTCTTTAACCATATTTCCGACTTTACGAGCTAACGATTTTTTTTCCCTAGGAATAACCCCTTGGGGAAAAACAGTAATATTGCCTAATTTAACGGGCTTATACGGTCTGAATAAAAGCTTTATGGCTACGTAATTAGTCACATATCCTATTAAAGCCCCTATTCCCACACTGGTCGATAAAACTACAATATTCATAATGCTCCTTTAAAATAAGCTAAAAGCAAAATTTGTTATTAGTATATCGGATTTTAATTTTCCATTTTTCACCCTCTTTCACCCTCTTTCACCCTCTTTCACCCTTTTTCACCATCTTTCACCCTCTTTCACCTTTAATTTCTAATCGGTTTTATATTCATAACTTCGCTCAGATAAAAAAATCCCCCTCTAAGCTCCACCGCATCAAGCCCCACTTTTTTGGCTATTTCAAGGGCCTGTTTGATATTTACACCCCTTAGGTCCATAATTCCGTATTTTTTGTTTTTATCAAGCATTAAAAGTTTACTTGTAAAATATTCATCAAAAGGAATATGAATGGAATTTGGCATTTTACCGTAAATTTCAACTTCTTCCTCATCTCTTATATCAAGTATTGTAATCTCTTCTAAAAGTTCGTATGTCGGAAAATCATCCGCCCTTGGAGAACGTTTTTCTTCCCCTAACTTAAGTTTTCTACCTTTCATAAAAAAATCAAACAAAATTTACCTTTTTTTCTACAATTTTATCAATTCAAAACCCATAATTCAACATTCAACATTATTCAGTCAGGGCTGTTTCACGCTGAAAAAATTTAAATAACGAAAAAGTAAAAATATGACAGCATTGCGGATTTTAACGAAAATTTTGCGTTTAAAAAAGTGCGTCTACCCGTTAGGGCGCTTTACAGGCGTATGAAGTGCAAGTTTACACATTTTCATCGCCGTGCGAGCCTAAAAACGACAAGCAGTTGTCGTTTTTTTAACGGCTCTCCCGTTCGCACTTTTTAGCAAAATTTGAGTGTTGCGCAAGCAAAAAGGAGCACGGAGCTGTCATATTTTTATCTTTGTAGTTTAGCATAAAACAACCCTGATTATTCAGTTATATCTTCCCACCTTAACCTGTCACCTTTTTGCAAATCCTTACATGCTTTTTTACCGAGAATCTCAGGCAGGTATTTCGGATGAAGCCCAAATCCCGGACGAATTGACTTTACATTATCTTTAGTAAACGTTTCGCCTTTTTTTATATCTTTTACTACATATAAACTTCTTGCCCCGTCTTTATTGATTTTCATTTTTTCCGTTACCTTGTATTCCCTAACACCAAGCGCTTCTTCAACTTCCCTTACGGCTTTTACCATTTGTGCAAACTCTTTAGCGTCAATGGAAAAATCACTGTCAGGCGTTTTTATTTTTTTATCCAGTATAAAATGCTTTTCGATAAGTCTCACACCAAGCGCTACGGCGGCAACGGGAATGGAAATTCCAAGGGTATGATCGCTAAGTCCCACCTCAACTCCAAAAGTATCTTTTAAAGTCTGAATATTTAATAAATTCACCTCATTTAAAGGTGCGGGATAACTTGAAGTACATTTTAAAAGCATTAAATCGTTATGATATTTTCTAACGCTTCTTACTGCCAAATCTATATCGCACAAATCGGCAATTCCGGTCGAAATTATTACAGGTTTGTTTTTTTGCGCGACATATTCGATCAAAGGTATATCAGTAATTTCAAACGACGCTATTTTGTATGCCGGGATATTTAATTGATCAAGCAAATCAACAGCCGTTTCGTCAAAAGGCGCGGAAAAACACTCAATTCCCAGTTTCTTACAAAGCTCAAACAGTTCTTCATGCCATTCCCACGGCGTAAAAGCCCTTTTATACAAATCAAAAAGATACTCCCCATCCCACAATGTCCCCCTGTCTATGTAAAAATCTTTTTTCCTACAATCAAGGGTTATGGTCTCGGGCTTATACGTTTGAAGTTTAACCGCATCCGCCCCCGCTTCTTTGGCAGCTGTAATCGTTTCTTTAGCCAGATTCAAATCCTGTTTGTGATTAGCGCTAAGTTCCGCGACAAGCATAACTTTTTTTGATGTGTCAAAATTTCCTATTTTCATTTTAGTCCTTTATTTTGGCATAAATTAAACTGTTAATATGCTTTATAGTGTTTAATAAACTTTCATAATCATCAAACACGGAAATAAATATATTCGTATGCGTACGTATGTTATCTTTAATCATTTCGCCTTTTTTAAGCAAATCAAGTCTGAGATTATAGTCGATTTTACACTCCACACCCTCATAAATCCCGTTTTTTTCAGGCATCACGCAATGCCTTAACGCATATTTTTTTACTCCTTTAATCAAATTAAAATCCCACCCGATATATGAATTTACAACCATTTGCATATAATTTACGTTATCTCCGTATTCTATCAGGTAGGGGAACAAATCTCCGGCTATTCTTCTCGTTACGTCCATTATATAGTAATCGTTGTTTTTTATCAAAACCTGAAGATGAAACGGTCCGTTTTTTAAATTAAGTTTTTCAGCTATTTTTTCCACACTCTTTTTTAAATCTTTTCTGATGTTTTCATCAATTTCATAAGTATAGGCTGTGGATATAAGATAAGGATTTAAATACGGCTCGTCTTTTGCCACAAAATCGTATAATACCTTTTGATTTTTAATAACCACCGAATAAGCGATAATTTCACCTTGAATAAACTCTTCAAACAATATTTTTTTTGAATAATTTTTAGAATAATTCAACGCTTGTTGCAATTCACGTTCATTTTTAACAACAACAACACCCCTGCCTCCGGAGAGGTTTTGAGGTTTAATTATTATCGGGAAAGACAGATTTTTATAATCAAATCCGCCTTTTGGAACGGGTATACTGTTTTTAAGGCAAAACTCTTTAAATTTAAGTTTATTATGGATAATTTCCACCGTTTCTTCATCATCATAAACGCCAAGTCCCGTTTCATTTGCCAAAAAAGCGGTGTTTTTATAACTTTCCTCCCCGCAGCCGGCTATTAAATAATCAATTTTCTCTTTTTCTATAACATTTCTTATTTCATTTAAATCATTAAAATCGATTTTATAAAATCTGTCGGCAAATTTATGCCCTATATAATAATCCATCGCCCCGAGTGTAATGACAAAACAGCCTTCCTTTTTTAATTGTTCTATTAAAGGAATATCCCTGTGCGAACCGCCTAAAATTAACGCCTTTTTCATTATATTTATCCCTTTTTTATTGCTTCTATTATTCTTTTAACCCCGTAACCGTCTATTAATTTATGTGTATATCTATTCAAAACCATATCGTAATTATTCAAATGCCATTCAATTGATTTTTTAATATCGTTTATATTTACTTTTTCAAAAACATCCTTTATAAACCCTCTCTTTTGAAATTCATACACACCGGTTTGATTTTTCGCCACTTTTATTGCAATGGTGGGAATTTGAAGATAGTTTAATTCATACAGTGTCATTCCCGCGGCACTGACGGCAAGCAAAGAATCGGCAAACGCCCTTGCAAGGTCTTTAGCTGAAGGGTTAAACAAAACATTTTTGCATTTTTTAGCTATTTCTTTATTCGCAGTTACCACCAAAAAATCAAAAGGCAGTTTTTCTATTTCATGTGAATATCCCTTAACGTCCAAGCCTCCTAAGATCAATAAAATATGTTTTTTATCAGCGCTTTTTACTTCTAAAAACTCCTTTCTAATCGGGACGTAATCTATTCCGAGCAGATTAAGCGTATTTTTCTGTTTTACGATTTTTTTTGCGTTAAACGCCATATTTATCAAAATCCCTTTAGGGTACGTAATCCTGTTAAAATCATCCAGAAACACAGAAATTCTGGAAAGCTTCGAAATGTTTTCATAATGTCTGTAATATGCCCTGTAACTGTCTATTATCGAAACTTCGCTTCTTTTTGCTAAAAATTTATTAATATTCGTTTCAAAAGCACCCAAGCCTTCGGCAATGGTCTGCGTTCTTATCAGATGTCCGAGCCCGTAATTTTTATAAGCATCAACATAAATTCTGTTCACGTTTTTTAACCACCTCATACATAATTTCAGCCATCTCCAAATCTTCAATGGTATCTATGTCTATTCCCATGTATCTTGGCAAAATTATCGGAATCGCATCTTCGCTGAAACAAATGTCGCTTTTCGGCGTTCTTTTTAAAGCGCTAAAGCTGAATGCCCCGGCATCGTGATACGCTTTTGGCAAATCCTGACTTCTTTTAAAATAATTCTCCGGCCAAAACATCCTGATCCTGTTATTGACAATTTCAAACGCCCTGAAAATAGGATATTCAAACTCCACAACGCTAATCGCATAAACGGCATCCGAATTTTTAAGCTCTTCATACGCTTTTATCAAATATCTATAATCCAAAAGAGGAGCGGTCGCCAGCAGTAAACACATATAATCATATCCTTTGTATTCATTTAAAACATAATCGACCACTTCCCCAAGCCCTGCCGTATCGTTTGCAAGGTGATGAGGTCTCATCTGTACTTCAGCCCCGTAATCTTTTGCTATTTTTGCTATTTCCTCACTGTCCGTTGAAACCACTACGGTATCAAAAATTTTACTTTTTTTGGCATTTTCGATGGAATAGGCGATCAACGGCTTGCCGTGAAAAAGTTTTATGTTTTTTTTAGGAATTCTTTTACTGCCGCCGCGTGCGGGGATTATACATATATTCACATCAATCCTTTAATATCTCTTTATATTCATTAATATTTCCTAAAACCCTTTTGATATACCCATACTCTTCTTTAAAAAGATATTTTATACTCCAAACAGGCACCAAAGATAAAAAAAACATTTTTAATATTCTCTCAAAAGTTGTAGTGTGTTTTAAATATTTGTAATATTTTGCAAGTTTTGTCAAAGTAATCCCTCTTGTAAATCTGAAAAGCACTATATTTTTAAAAGAATAAAAATTTGTGTATTTATCATGGTTTTTAATACATTCAAGTTTAACTTCCTTAGAATAATTAGGTAAGCTCATCACACCCTCATACCAGCGTTTTGCAAAAATTCCCAAAACTTCATCCTGCCAGCCTTTTTCTCCTTTTATACCGTTTTTCAGATTCCATACCGTCTCTTTGTCAATATATTGAATTTTAAAATTTTTATCCGAAATATAATCCATTACAATTAGAGACTGCAAAAAATTTGTATTATAATATTTTTCATACCTCAGATTATCAATCATTTTATCACTGTATATAGTAGTAACGGCCATTCCGATATACCATCCGAGTTCTTTTAAAAATTCGTCTTTATCGGTATATAAATAATCCTCATTTCTTATCATTTTCCTGTTTTTATAATGCAAAACAAGAGCGTCAAACTCTTCTCCGCTTTGAATAAATTTATAAATTTCATCAATTGAATTTTCATCATACAAAATATAATGGTCAGCCATCAATAATCTGTATTTCGTATCACTAAGTTTTAATGCCCTTATCATATTTTTATCAGCATCCCTTACTTTATCGGATTTAAAATATACAATATACGGATATTCCTTTTTTAATGAATGAATAAGTTTTTCCATTTCTTCCGTAGGAAGCGCATCATGTATATAAATTTTTACATTGTGTTTTTTAACTTTTCGAATCAAATCGTTTATCATTTCTTTAAATGTTTCAAAACGGTTATATGTAGGTATGCATATCGAAAAAAGCTTATTGTCCATGACAACCCTTTATAAATTCTTTAATTTTTCTTATCATATACCCTATAGCTTCTTCCTTCATTCCGGGATACACCCCGACCCAAAAACTGTCGTTCATAATTTTATCGGTATTTTTAAGCTCTCCTACAACTTTATAATCAATTCCTTCTTTTAAATTCTCAAACATAGGATGCCTTACCATATTCCCGGCAAAAAGATTTCTTGTTTGAATATTATTATCTTCAAGATATTTAACAATATCGTTTCTGCTGAATTTCACTCCGTCTTTTAGTGTTATTAAAAACCCGAACCAGCTTACATCACTGTCTTTTTGAGGATTTACCAGAATAAATTCTTCAATATCCTTTAATCCATCATACAATTTTTGCCAGTTTTCCTGTCTTTTTTTCACAAATTCAGGCAGTTTTTTTAGCTGGGCCACCCCAATTGCAGCCTGCATATCCGTCATTTTAAGATTAAATCCGAAATGAGAATACACATATTTGTGATCATACCCCAAAGGCAGTTTGCCGAATTTTTGCGTAAATCTGTGATTGCAAGTATTATCAACCCCGCTTTCACACCAGCAGTCCCTTCCCCAGTCTCTCATAGAAAGCATTATTTTTTTTAAAAGAGGATTATTTGTATATACGGCACCTCCTTCACCTGTGGTAATATGATAGGGAGGGTAAAAACTGCTCGTTCCTATATCTCCCCAAGACCCGGTATATTTACCTTTATATTTACTTCCGAGTGCATCACAATTATCTTCAATAAGCCATAAATCATACTTATTACATATTTCTTTTACTTTTTCTATATCAAACGGATTTCCGAGGGTATGCGCTATCATTACCGCTTTTGTTTTAGGTGTTATTGCTTTTTCCATTTTCTTTACATCTATATTGAAAGTATCAAGCTCCATATCCACAAATACCGGCACAGCCCCATATTGAACGATCGGTGCAACAGTGGTAGGAAACCCCGCGGCAACAGTTATAACTTCATCACCTCTTTTTATTTGCCTCTCTTTAAGAAGCGGCGAAGTCAAAGCAAAAAAAGCCAAAAGATTAGCACTGCTGCCGCTGTTAACCGTCAAAGCATATCTGACTCCTAAAAAATCGGCTAGATCTTTTTCAAATTCTTTTGAATATTTTCCGTACGTCAACCAAAAATCAAGCGCACTGTCCACTAAATTTATCATTTCAGCTTCATCAAATACACGGCCTGCATAATTAATTCTTCTTTTACCTTCTATAAATTCCTTTTCCCGTTGAGGTTTATGGACCATCTTATAATATTCTTTTACTTTTTGAAAAATTTCTTGCTTTAGCTTATCCATCACATCTCCACATATTTTCACATTTTTTTAAAAAAGGATCTTTTTTTACTGTTTCAATATCCAAGTTATTCAAATTCCTTTTAAAATATTCCCTCATTTTTTTTATCGCTTCTTTATGAAAAGTAAAATTGATATTCATTTCACTCAAAAGCCTTTCGTTATTTGATGTATATTCATTATTTAATCCATCATTTAGAAGCCTGATGTCAGATTTATAATCGCTAACTTCATTTATCAAATTCGCAAGTGTCAACAGATCAATTTTTTTACCTGTACTTGCATTATATATTTTATGTTCCGATTCATTATGAATAAACCAGTCTATAATTTTCAACAAATCGTTTATATAAATATAATCAAAATAAACATTTTTATAAATCACTATAGGCAAATTCAATAAATTTTTTACGATGGAATTACTTATAAACTTGTATCTGTAATCTTCATATTCACCGTAACAGCCAAATATCCTAAGTTGAACGATATTTTCGCTTTTTTCTATATATTTAGAAGTTATCCATTTGTAAAAACCGTATTCGTCTTTTGGTATTTCTTTTAAATAATCATTCTCTTTAGCTTCTATTATCGGTCTGTGTTTACCATATTCCGCCCCGCTTCCGAACGAAATAATTTTTTTTACAGCTTTTTCATGTTTTACGATGTTAAAAAACATCCTAAGATTATATTCGGTTACATTTTTCATATCAATAGTATCCCTGCCGCCACCACGATTTGCAAGATGTATGATTATGTCTATTTTATTGGATTTTATATAATTATCCACATCTTGTTCATTGTGTAAATTCAACTCTTTGCTTGAAGGGGTAAAAAGTACATAATTCGGATACTTATGATTTAAATATTCTTTTAAATGTTTTCCGATAAATCCTGTTGCACCCGTTATAAAAACATTCATGATATTGTCTCCAAAATTTGCTTGACAATATATTCTCCCGTTAATAAAAATTTTTTTCTTATAAATTTTTGATCACCAACAAAATGAGAATATTTATCGTTTATTCCAAATCTTTTAAAAATAGGATTAATTTTTGATTCCGCGATATATTCAGCGACTGCACTTCCTAATCCTCCTATAATATTATGTTCTTCAAGTGTAAATAAATACTTCTTATTTTTTATTAGTTCCTTTAATGAATTTTCATCAAACGGTTTTATTGAATGCACACTAATTAAATCACTTTTATATCCTAAATATTTTAATTTTTCATTAATATTAATTGCCAAATCTCCAATATTTCCTGTAAACAAAATAGCTATTTCGCTTTCTTTATAAATTTTAATACGATTAAATTTACCTATTTTTATTTCCTCTTTAGTATTACTTATTACAGATTCTCCTTTTTTTGCAAGTCTAAAATAAATAGGTCCTTTATAATCAAATGACTCTTTTACCAAATGTTCTACTTCATATGGATCTGAAGGGGATAATACTGTCATATTCGGTAATGCCCTCATAATAGCTATATCTTCAATTGCATGATGTGTAGCACCGGCAGCACCGTAAGTTAAACCGGCTCCAACTCCAACTAATCTCACATTTGTATTCATATAAGCAACATCTACCCTGACTTGTTCAAATGGCCGCATTGTAACAAAAGGTATAATACTATATACATATACTATTTTGCCGCTTAAAGCTAATCCTGATGCAATACTTATTGCATTAGCTTCCGAAATACCTACATTTAAAAAACGTTCAGGAAATCTTTGTTCAAAATCCTCTAATACGGAAAAGCCTAAATCAGGTGTAATAACAAATATTCTTTCATCTTTTTCTGCACGTTCTACTAATGCTTTTATAAAAGTATTTCTCATTTTAATTCCTTAAGCGCTATTTCCAGCTCTTCTTTATTAGGTGATTTGTAATGCCATATAAATTTATTTTCCATATAGCTGATACCTTTGCCCTTAATTGTGTGTGCTATAATAACTTTCGGTTTAGAGGCTCGTTTTAATAAAGACTTTTCAATTTCTTCAAAATTATGTCCGTCTATTTCTAAAACTTCCCAATTAAATGCTTCAAACTTCTCTTTCAAAGGTTCCAAATTAATAACTTCATTAGTTTCTCCATATCCTTGTAATTTGTTATAATCTATAATTAAAGTTAAATTATCAAGTTTTTTTTGAGGAGCAAACAATATTGCTTCCCACATACTTCCCTCATTAAGTTCACCATCCCCGCATAATACATAAACATTATAATTATATTTATCCAATTTACTTGCGATTGCCATTCCAATTCCAAGAGAAAGACCATGACCTAAGGAACCAGAAGAAACTTCAATACCTGCAACAGTTTCTTTATCTAAATGACCAGGCAAAATACCATTATTACAATAAAATTTATTTAATAACTCTTCTTTAAAAAATCCTCTTTTAGACAATGTTGCGTATAATGCTGTACTAGCATGCCCCTTACTTAAAATAAATCTATCCCTATCTGTTCTGAATGGATCTTTTGGATTAATTCTTAAAATTTTAAAATATAAAACAACTAAAATATCAACAATAGATAATGCAGATCCGGAATGAGAAGCATTTGCTTTACTATTCATTATTACAATATTTTTTCTAATTTCTTTAGAAATTCTATCCAAATCCATAATGTTCCTTTTTTCTTTATTCTAAAATTTTTTTAATAATATATCAATATATGTTTTTAAATCGTTTTTAGTCAAAAGCTCTTTATTTTCATAAAAATTTTTATACCAACTAATCGCCTTTTCAAACGCTTTTTTACTATCCCACACCGGTTTCCAATTCAAATAAAAATTAGCTTTACTGCAGTCAAGCTTTAAAAATTCGGCCTCATGCAATTGGGGATGTTCAATTTTCCATTCAATTTTATTCCAGTGTTTTTTACATTCGTTTAACACATCAATAACTTTAATGTTTCCTTCGTCATTCGGTCCGAAATTCCAAGCACCGGCAAACTCTTTTTTTCCCTCCAATAATTTTTGTCCTATCATCAAATAACCGCTTAACGGTTCTAAAACATGCTGCCAAGGTCTTGTGGCGGCAGGATTTCTGATTAAAACTTTTTCGTTTCTTGCTGCCGCTTTTACAATATCGGGAATTAATCTGTCTTTTGCCCAGTCCCCTCCCCCGATTACGTTTCCGGCCCTGCAACTTGCAAGTAACGTATTATGTGTTTTGCCGTATTCCTCTTCATTAAAATATGACCTTCGGTAACTCTCTGTTAAAATTTCAGCGCATGCTTTGCTTGAGCTGTACGGGTCATATCCTCCTAATCTGTCAGTTTCCCTATACCCCCACACCCATTCTCTGTTTTCGTAACATTTATCGCTTGTTACATTTACTATAGCTTTAACTTTTGCGTTTTTACAAGCTTCAAAAACTCTCAAAGTCCCTATCACATTCGTTTCATACGTTTCTACAGGATTGTCATAAGAATATCTAACCAACGGCTGAGCAGCCAGGTGAAAAACTATATCGGGTTTATATTTATCAAACACTTCTTTTAATTTTTTTTCATCCCTTATATCCCCCCTTACATCAATCAGTCCTTCTAAACAGCCGTTTTGTTTTAACAGCTCAAAATGACTCGGACTTGTGGGTACATCTTTTGAAAACCCTATAACCTCAGCACCCATTTCAAGCAGCCATAAAACCAGCCAGCTTCCTTTAAAACCGGCATGACCGGTTACTAAAACGGTTTTATTTTTATATATTCCGCCAAATAACTTTTCTGCCTGCAATTTTTGCTCCATTAATCCCACACTTTCCAAGGTGCCCTGCCGCTTTTCCACAAACGTTCAAGTTCTCTTTTGTCCCTAAGTGTATCCATAGGCCTCCAAAACCCCGTATGCTTATATGTATATAATACTTTATCTTTTGCCAGATTCTGTAAAGGCTTTTGTTCGAATATAGTTTCATCCCCGTCAATATAATCAAATATTTCCGGTTCGCACACAAAAAATCCTGCATTTATCCATCCTCCGTCACCTTTTGGTTTTTCGATAAAAGCCTTTACTTCATTGTTTTCCCCTATATCAAGGGCTCCGAATCTTCCGTCAGGTTGAACGGAAGTAACCGTTATATATCCTTTGTGTTTTTTATGAAAATTTACTAATTTGTCTATATTTATATCACCTACCCCATCACCATATGTAAGCATAAACGTTTCATCCCCTACATATTTTTTAGCCCGTTTTATGCGCCCACCGGTCATAGTATCCAATCCCGTATCAAGAAGTGTGACTTTCCATGGTTCGCTGCTGTTTTTATGAATCTGCATTTCGCCGGTTTTTAAATCGATGGTAACATCGCTTTGATGTAAAAAGTAATTAGCAAAATACTCTTTTATGTAATACCCCTTATATCCGAGCAGTATTACAAATTCATTATATCCGTAAGCCGAATATATTTTCATAATATGCCATAAAATCGGTTTACCCCCTATTTCCACCATCGGCTTTGGTTTATAATCGCTCTCTTCGCTTATTCTTGTACCGTATCCTCCGGCTAATATCAGCACTTTCATTAAACTCCTTTTATCGCCTTTTTAAAAAAATCCAAACTCTCTAAAGATTCCGAATAATCACTTATATATTCATTTTGATATGAACCTTTTTTTCTAAATTCTTCATACGAATCATAAATATCGGCATATAAATTTGCAAAAGCTTCTATAAATCCGCTAGGATGTCCCGGGGCCATTCTCTGATATCTTGCTTTATTTGCCTCAAAATAGGCAAAACTTCTTGTCAAAATCTCCTTTTTTCCGTTTGAATAAGTTATATATAAATTTTCAAAATCATCCTGCGACCATTTTACTCCGGCTTTGTTTCCGTAAACTTCTATAAACAAAGGATTCGTATTACCCAAACTTATTTTTGAAAAAGAAAGCTCAACTAAAACATCATCGCTTTTTGCCAAAACAACCATATCATCCACAACACCCAACGTTGAAAATTTATTCATTTCACAAAAAATCGGTTCGAATCTTTTACCTAAAATAAATCTTGCCAAATGATATGTATGAACCCCCAAATCCAATGCAATTGTCGGTATTTCATAATCTTTTTTCCTCCATTGCTGCGGATATCCGGGTTTTAAAGGCTTGAAAAAACTTTCTTGAGGCATATTTATTTTAATTTTTTTAATATTGCCCAGTATTCCGTTTCGCACCAACGCCTTCAGTTCCCTCACCAAAGGATATCCGCTGTAGTTATGGGTCACAATCACAAACTTGTTTTTCAAATCTAAATCAAATTCACTTATATTTGCCGCTATAGGTTTGTCCACTATAATTCCGATATCATACTGTATAAGTTTTTTTAAATCTCTATAATGATTCGGTGTGGGGGTTAAAACAGCCACCAAATCAACTTCTTTTATCATATCTTCAACAGATTCAAAATGTTTAACTCCGTAATTTTCAGCACTTATTTTGGATTTATTTTTATCCCTGCTGAAAATTCCTCCTATTACCTCAAATTTCTTGTCCATCTGTGATGCGATTAAATGAACTTTACCTGCAATACTGCCTATTCCTCCCCCTAAAAAACCGAGTTTCATTTTTTTACCTTACAATAAAGTACGGTTTCCAAACACATATGAGCATGACATCTGATTTTAAATTCGTAATTTGGATTAATTTCTTTAATAAGTAATGGAATTTTCCACAAATCACTTGCCCTGTGATAAAGTGAAATAGCTAAATTGGGCGAAAAATCCTTGATTATATTTTTTGCTCCTTTAATAGCTTCAATTTCAGCACCCTCTATATCCATTTTTATATAATCGGGTCTGAAATTATATATGGTTTCATCCAAACTTGTCACAGGAACCAAAATATCCCCTTCTTCACATAAACTCCCTCCGCTTCCGCTTGATTTAAATTTCAAAATTTTAGTTTCATCAAAAACTCCCATAGGGTAAACCAGCACATCTTTATTTTTTGCAGTTTTATTTAATTTTTGAAGATTCTTCGGGTCAGGTTCAAAACTGATTATCTTACCATTATTGTATCTGTAATAAGAACTGACCGTATCCCCTGTAAAACCGCCACAGTCAACAAATCTTTCAGAATATTTAAATTCATCAATAAAATACTGTTCTTCAAGAGAATTGCTAGGATATGGATAATATTTCATATCAAAAGTTTCTCTAAATTTAACCCAATTGTCAAAAAAATTTAAACTAATCTCATCATTTAACAATTCTCTGACTTTTTTAAGTTTCGGATTTAACAATACTCCGCTAAACCATAAAATATTTTTTTTATAAACTTGGGGAATTATTTCCGGAAACTTTTTTAAAACTTCGACAAAAGGGATTATATTTACTTCTTTAGTTATCTTTTTTTCATAAAAAAATAAAGAATTATATATTTTCAAACCTTTAGATTCCGAAGGAGAAATTATTTTTACCCCCTTAAAATTCCCTTTTTTATATGTATCGACAAAAAAATCTATCTTTTCGTATTTTGAAATTACATTATAAAAAACTTCACCGTATTCTCCCGCCCCGTAAATCGCTGTTTTCATTTTTAACCTTTTTGTTACACTAACAGTTTTTCAATACATTCAATCACATAATTCTGCTCTTTTTGGGTCAAGCTGTAATATATCGGCAGGGAAAAGGCTTCTTTATAGTATTTTTGCATCTGCGGGAATTTTTTTAAATATCCTCTTTTTACATAATAAGGCTGCTGATTTATAGGAATGTAATGGTATTGAAGTCCTATTCCTTTTTGACGCATTTTTATAAAAAATTCAGCTTTTTGGTCTAAAGATTCAAATGGATACCTCACCACAAAAAGATGATACGAGCTTTTTTCATTATATGGATAAAGAGGCTTTATTTTTCTAGGCAGGTTATCATGGTAATATTTAGCAATTTGACGTCTTTTTTGTAAAAACATATCCACTTTTTCAAGCTGAGATAATCCCACGGCACATGCCACGTCGCTTAAGCGGTAATTATATCCCAAATCCACCATTTTATATTCCCACGGATACATCGAATCATCTTTTACCGTTCCGTGATTTCTAAGACGAAGAAGTTTTTGATACATTTTTTTATCGTTTGTGACAACCGCCCCGCCTTCAAAAGTGGTAATATGTTTGACGGGATGAAAAGAATATGTAGCTATATCGCAGACCCCTCCGTCTTTTCCGAAATAATGCGCATTGTCATAAAGAATTTTTACACCGTATTTATGTTTTAAATATTTAACTCTTTCATCATCTAAAGGATGCCCGCTAAATGAAACTAAATAGACAGCTTTTATTTTTTTGTTTTTAAGCTCTTTTTCAACCAAATCAAAATCAATAAGCCCGTTACTTTCGATATCTACAAACACCGGCTTAGCCCCTACGTAAAGAATCGAATTTGAAGTTGAAAGAAAAGAATTCGGAGTAGTCACTACCCTGTCGCCTACATTCAAAAGCACCCTGCTTGCAAGATGCAAAGCAGCCGTTCCGCTGCTAACCGCCACGACATATTTAAATCCGAATTTCTCAGCCAAAGCATCTTCAAATTCTTTAACTTTTGGACCGGTTGTCAAAAAATCGCTCTTTAGCGTTTCAACCGCCGCGTTTATATCTTTTTCGTCAATAAACTGTCTGCCGTAAGGTATCATTTTCTGTCTTTCCAATAAAAAGGTTTTTTATTTGTATTAGCTATTGCGATTATATAAATAGTCCCATTTTCTA
>Ga0256838_1000906_pt1 | contig 15304 bp, 21 predicted proteins | sample 4571419metaG_FD_185978 | JGI IMG/M metagenome (GOLD analysis project Ga0256838, IMG submission 185978) | Hydrothermal vent microbial communities from Guaymas Basin, Mexico - 4571-419 | ecosystem: Environmental > Aquatic > Marine > Hydrothermal vents | place: Mexico: Guaymas Basin | collected...
TCCTTTAGAGCTTTTGCAGCTTTAAACTTAGGAACCATTTTATCTTGAGTTTGATAAGTTTTATCTGTTCCAGGAACTTTACCAGACTTTCCTTTCTGTAAAGTTTTGTGAAAAGCTCCAAAACCAACAATATTTACTGTTTCTCCAGAAATCATTCCAGCTGTAATTGCTTCTGATACAGCACTTATAGCTGCTTCAGCTTCGTCTTGGCTTTTATAATTACCAGTTTCTTTTACTAATTTAACAAATTCTACTTTATTCATGAGTTATCTCCAAGTTTTTTTAATTAAAAAAAACATTTAATTTCTTTTAATTCAATATTATATCGGTAAATAGGGAGAATTCTTTAATGATTCTTATAGAAACTTATAGATACTTTTTATTTTATTTGGAATTAATGTATATTCTTTAAATTTTAAAAGACATTCTGCTGCTTTAATTGGTAAGTTTGTATAATCTAATTTTACTTGGAATAATATTGTTCCTGAATCTAAATCTTCATTTACCCAGTGTAAAGTTAGTCCTTGACCAGAATTTGATTCTATTGATCTCTCAAAAGCCTTAAGTCCTTTATGCTCTGGAAGATATGACGGGTGTAAATTAATAATTTTAAAGTTATCAACTATCTCTTTTGGTAAAATTCTTAAATATCCCATAAGTACAATTAATTTATGATCTATTTCATTAAGAATCTCTAATATTTCTTTATTTGAAGAAACTACATATACAGGTATATTATTTTCTTTAAAAACCTCTATTGCTGTGGAATCTTTATGATTTGTAAATCCAGCTTTTATTGGAAATTTAAGATCAACTAAATTTACAGCATTTGAACCAGATTTACCAAAAAAAACTATCATTATTTTATATTATGTTTAGATTTTACTTTAACTGAAAAGTTAATTAGATCTTTTCTACATGATTGCATTTCATTTTGTGTTTTAGCGTCAATAAAACACTTTTTAATTGAATCTATTTTTTTAAGACATTTTTCTTTTTTTAAGGGTTTTTCTTTTTTGACTTCAGTTCCTGTTTCTGAGATAGATTTAATCTCTTTTGCTGAGCTATTTAAGTCTGACAGAGACATTACTTGACCTTTCATTAAACCTTTCATTGAACCACCGTAAGTTCCTTCCTTATACCCTATTAAAGCTTTAAAAATATCTTCCTCACTCATATCTTTAACAATCTTTGACTTTCCTAAAGCAGCTTTCTCAAATATTTTTCCATGACAACCAGTACATTTATCTAGTTCTCCAGCTGATAGAAATGATCCAAGTAAAATTGGAATTAGTAATAAAGTTTTTTTCATAGTATTTGCCTCTTTTATTTTATTATATGAGATTTTCATATTTAATAATTATAGCAGATTTTATTATTAAATATACTTTTTTATTCTAACTAGACTTAATACAATATATTATTATATTTTATACAAAAGGATTCTTTATGAATTATGCTTATGACGAGAGTTATGCTTCCGGAAAATGTTCTTTAACTTTTAAAGGTTGGAAATATTGGGGAGAAACTATATCTTATGGTGCTATATATAATCTAAAAGGCACTCAAATAAAACTTGAGGACAAAAAGATTTATATTTCTAAAAATGGAATTGATATTTCTGAAAACTTTGAAGAAGAAATTAATTGGTTTGAGAAAGAACCTTTTAACCGTATTTTCTTGAGTATTTTATTTCGTAAGGTTTTAGCTTTTTAGCTAATCCCTTTTATTTTTTTTAAATTATAAATACCTTTTTTATTTATAATATTTTTACTTTTTAGTATTTTAATAAATTCTGTTCCAGCTTTTATTCCAAATGTATATCCTATAAAATCTGCACTTATTTCACCCATTTCTAAAGTTTCTGCTAAAGTAAATAAAAAATAATTTCTTTCTTCTGCATTTAATCTCTTATAAAATTCACTTTTTTCATATAAGCTTTGAGCTATAAATCTTACAGGTTTAACGAGATCTTTTTCTATCTCTAATTCGTCAGTACCAAATAACTTTTTATTTGACATTTCTTCTGGAGCCTTTTCTTTTGATCTATTGTAGACCTCTGTAACGTTGACTAACCCTTGTGATAAATCGTCTACATAATAATTTGTAAATCCTCGTTTCTTCTCAATTTGTCTTTTAGACTTAACTTTTAACGCTTTATTAAACATATAATCTTTAATATCTTTTTTTGCACCTATAAATGATTTTGATTTATTTTTTATCAATGTTATTAAACCAATTAAAAATGGCTCTAAACTATCTAATCTACATTTATTTTTATATGAATGTATTATATCTTCTGTTGGGAGACAAAAACTAAGACCATGAAAACCTTGATTAATTATCTCTGAAGTATCGTCGTCCACTCTATAAGCTGTAAAGAAAAATTTACTATCTTTGTCTTTTTGTATTTCTTTTAAACATTTAAAATTACATTCGTCATATTCAATTGATATGTGAGATTTATTAAAACCCTCATTAGTTACGTCTAGATTTATAAAAAAACTATCTTTTAATCTTTTTTTATTATCTTTCAAGTATTTTCTTACTCCAGCAGAATTAATCTCTTCTGCGTCTGAAAGTAAGAATTCTGTTTCATTTAAACTTTTTGTTCTTTTTAACTCTAATATAACTTCGATAAGAATGGCATTTGTAATTGTATTATCAAGAGCTCCTATCAAACAACCTTTTTCAATTTTTGCTATTTCTTTATTTTTAAAACCTTTTTGAAATTTTTTTATTAGATCGAAGTGAGATATAATTACTTTTGTTGGTTTTTCTTGTTTATTAATTAATAAACCAATTCCTGGAATAAAACTTGAACTTATATTTGCTTCTTTTAAAATCTTATTTATTTCAGTTATTTTTTTTCCACCGTCTGTAGAGTTTACTTCTTTTGCTATTTTACGAAAAGTATTTAAAATTTTATTTAACATAATAGTCCTTTTTTGTTAAAAAAATTATAGTATAACTATACTTAAGATTTGCTTATTGAATATTTGTAGTTTGACCTCAAGTGAATGAGGTCAATATAGCTCATTATGAACTGAAAGATCACCGGTTTGCGACTGTAATTATAACATTAAAAACTTAAAATTAACTTAATTTTCTTTAAAAATTAAAATATTCCCGTCCGACGTTAATTTATAACCTTCAATTAAAAGTTTTTTTGAATGAACCTTATCATGACAACTTTTACATAAATTTACTAAATTGGATTTATGATTTTTATGATAATGAGTAATTAATCCTTCTTTATTAGCCATATTCTGTTCAGATATATGGTGTTCCTCTTCAGCTTTTGATCCACAAACTTCGCATGAAGTAACATATTTATCTTTGTGATATCTACTGCGTTTCTCTCTTACTATTGACTCGTGTTTATTTAAATCTTTTGCAATCTTACTTCTAATTGAATAAGCTTTTTCTAAGAAAGAATTATCCATTTGCATAAATTTAGCAAATTCTAAACCATAAAGAGAGCTTCCTTGTCCTGATTTTATCTTACGATTATATATTAATAGTTTTGTCTCTTCATTATATTCTACTTCTAAATGAATATTTTCAATATTTATTAAAGTATCGACTTCCTCAATATCTTTTAATTGGTGTAAATGGGTGGCAAATATAAAAAATGATTTTTTAATAGCTAGTTCACTAACAGCACTGGCGACTATAGATAGCGCTGAAATAGTTTCCGTTCCATGTGCAATTTCGTCACCTAAAATTAATGTTTTTTCATTGGATCTATTCAGAATATTTTTTAACTCTAACATTTCTATTGAGAAAGTTGATAATCCTTTATATATATTGTCAGATCCTGTTATTCTTGTAAAAACTTTTTCAAATAAAGAGTACCTAAAACTTTCAGCTGGAACATAAAAGCCGGCTTGCGCTAATATAATTGAAATACCAACACTTTTCATTTGACTACTCTTACCACTAGCATTCAATCCATAAAGTAAAAATCCATTTATATCTTCTTTTTCTTTATAAATATCTTCTATAAACTTATCATTTGTTGCATATTTTTTTGGTCCCATAATAATATCATTTGGGATATATATCTCATTACTATTTACCTTTTCTATAATAGCATGCCTTAAGTTTTTAGCTTCTATAAAACTTTCATTATTCTCGGTTTCTATTAATTCTGGTTCTGTATAAGCATACTTTGATTTTAATGTATAATTATTTATTAAAAATTCAACATAAGATACGGTATAAACATATTCTTCTATTGAAGTTAGACTTATATCTTCAATAAATCGCTTAAAGACTTCCTTATTTAACTTTATTAGTTTTGTTTCATTTGCTAAAATTTCATTTGAAATAAATTCAACTTTTTTAAAATATATTTTTGTTGAGTTTTTTAATTTTTTAGTTGTAAATGAACCTGCCGCTGTAAATATAAATGAATCTTCTATTAATTCTAATTTTCTGTTTGTTATTTCAAAATAGAAACCTTCACTATCATTATAACCAACTGTTACATTCTTCAACTTTAAGCCTCTTGGATCTTTAGATATATCTATTTCAGTTTCACCATTTAGTAAATTTGCAATATTTATAATTTCTAAATAATTTATATTTAATTTAGTTGATAGGCTATCTAAGTCTTTATATTTACCTGGTTTAATAAAAGTTGAATTAATATTATTTAAAGAAAATAAAGTTAACTTTGTTAAATCAAATAAAGATTCAATCTCATTAATAAATTTGCTTATTGACAATTCTTTTTCATAAGATAAGCTAATTTCTTTCAATCTATCTTCTTTTGATAAAATAGCATTTATATTTGATACATTTTTTAAAGATATATAGAAGTTATATAATTCTTGTGGAGAAATTGTATTGATATCAATTTTTCTCCAAAGCCTCTCAATATCATACATTTCCTTAAGTTCAATAATTATTTTTTTCCTTAGAATCTCGTCTTCAAAAAAGTTTGATAGAAAATAACGTTTACCTATTTCTTTCTTATCAACAAGTGGATTTATAAGTTGGTCTGTAATGAATCTCTTACCGATAGCTGAGACGCCATTATTAACGATATTAATTAAAGATTCATTCTTATTATGAGAAACTATATTTAATTGCTCTAGGGCGTTATTTCCTAAATATAGAAACTCTTTACTTTTTATAAAAATCGGTCTTTTTAATTTTTGTACAACATTCATATTATGATCTATTATAAAATTAATTAGGATTGTTAAGGCTATTAATGAGTTTGGAAATCTCTCCATATCTAAATCTTCTATTGCTGATAAAAAACTATTTAAGTTAAATATTTTAGTTAATAATTCATTTTGATAAGATATAGAAATTGTCTTTTTTAGCTCACTCATATTCTTTTCTGTATATGAAATATTATTATTTGTAATATTATTTATTATTTTAGATTTTTCGTCCTCTTCAAAATCAGAAAATGTAAATATTATTTCACTTGTATTGTATGTTTTAATTATATTGGAAATTTCGTCTAAAGCAATATTTTTATCATTTTTAGTTCCATAATTTTCAAATGAAAGAACTTTTCCTGTGGTTAAATCAATCATTGATAAGCCTGAATAGATAATCCCTTCTTTATTCTTTTCTGAGAAGATAGAAGCTATAAAGTTATAATCACTACTTTTTACATAATCTACATTCGTTCCCGGAGATATTATTTTTGAAATCTTTCTAGATATAGAATTTTTATCTCCCTCTTGATTAACAATAATAATTGTCCATTGATCTTCATTTGTTAATTTATCTAAATGCTTATCTATTGATACAGACGGTACACCACATAAATAAGGATTACTTTCTGTAATTTCTCTTATATTTTTATTTTTCCTAGTTAATGCAATATTTAATAATTGTGAAATTTCTTCAGCTTTACCAACTTTGTCAGATTGATATATTTCATAAAAAGTTCCAATTTCAATAAATATAACAGTATTTTCCCCATATAAGCTTTCAGCTTTTTCTTGAGCTTCAAAATATTTACTGGTAATTAATTTTTCTTTTTGGTTTAGAATTGTATTTAAGTCCAACTTTTATCCTTTTTTATTTATCTTAAGATAATAGCATAGAAGAGCTTAAATAAAATTTAAATCATTCATATTACATGATATATTTCTATCTAAAGGATAAAAAATGAAAGATTTATTTACAATTACAAAAAGTACTGGTGCTCAATCAAATGAGTCAACAAAAAAGACATATTCAACTAAAGATTATACTCATACCGTGTATATTTTTAATGAATATTCCAGTTAATCCTTTTTAGGGTTAACAATATGTTAATATAACAATATGTTAAATAAAATTCAAAATATAAATAAAAAACTTAATGGTACTCTTCTAAAAAATTTAGAAATATCTTATCAGGATCAAAATAATTTATTGAAAATAATAAAGATTGATTATCTTATTATTAGTCAATATAAAATACTTATATTTAAAGATTTATCTGGTAAGAGATTGAAGAATATGGATATATTAAATCACATTTGGGAACTAAGAGATTCTAAGAAAATATTAAAACATATATACTTGAAAACATTAAATCCTTTATTAAAAATTTCTAAAACTATTAATTTCCATATTATAGTTGATCATTCTTACTCGAGTAAATTTAATATCTTCAATATTTTGGTTTCAAATAAAAATATTAATGCTGTTATTTATTCTGCCTTATATATAAAAATATTGAATAAATTAAACAAAACTCTCTATAGTGAAAATAATCTTATTCAAAAACTAACTTCTGATAAGTTAATTTTAATTAAAAAGTTTAGAGGGGTAGATACTCTTGAAGATTTTGTTTTAAGGAAAAGTAAAACTTTAAATATTCAGCCTCAGAATATTTTAACTAAGCGAGAAATCTTAGATATTAAAAAAAATAATCCAAAAAATCTAATTGAATTATCTCAAATTAAAGGCATTGGTAAAAAGAAATTGTCTGAATATGGTGAAGATATTTTAAGGATACTAAATGCTTGAAGTATTTGATATAATTGGTATAGCTTCATTCGCTTTAGGTGGATACTTATCGGCTGCAAAGAAGAAACTTGATATATTTGGTATATTCATAATATCTTTTATTACTGCGTTAGGTGGTGGGTTTATTCGTGATTTATCAGTGAACACAGTTCCTTTTATTTTTGAACATTCTTATCCTCTAATAGTTGTTTTAATTTCAATAATTATTGGTTTTTTACTTAAGAAGAAATTTGATAACTTGGAACAGTTAAAAATCTTCTTATTAGCTGATTCTATCGGTTTAGTTTCATTCTCTATTACCGGAGCCCTTATTGCAATTGAACTTGATAAAAATTTAACCTCATTTATATTTTTACCATTAGTTACTGCGATTGGTGGTGGTATTATAAGGGATATATTATTAAAAAGAAAAATAACTATATTTTCTGAGGACATATATGGATCAATATCTATTTTGATTGGATTAACTTTTTACTTTTTTCCTTTAATTAATATTTATTTATGCTTTACTTTCTTTTTAATATTAAGATTATTTGTTTTAAAGAAAAGATTATCTTTACCCATATGAGCGATAAAGCCTCACCCTTTAGGGTGTGGTTGTTCACCTACTTTAATTTAAATGAGCAATATCTTTAATTTTATAAAAATAAGATAAGTTTTAAAAGATTAGATATACTCTAAATCTTAAAAATGTAAATAAAGAGGAAATTATAAATGAATCAATTAGAAGAGATAACGTCAACCGTATTTAAAAAGGTTATTCATAAAAAAGTATGTTTACCTTCAGAATATGCTGAGTTATTTAATGCGGGTTTAAAAGAAAAGGATCTAGAGCCTGAGTCTGGTGAAAAACATTTAATTTTAACTGAAGAAATAGAGGCTGAATCTAAAAAGTTGGAAATACTTTCTGAAAAAACAGAAAAGATAGTTCATGATTCAAAAGAAATTATTGATAAAACTCAAGATATTGACGACGAAGATAAATATCAATCACTTCAAAAAGAAATGTCTCAAATGTTAGAAAAAATAAATTTTTTAAATAGTGAAATATATAAAGACGAGTTAACAAATCTTAAAAATAGAAAATGGTTGTATCATGTCTTTCTTCAAGAACAAATCTTAAAATCAGCAGGTACTATGATTTTTCTTGATCTTAATAAATTTAAATTAATAAATGATACTTATGGTCATAATATTGGAGATAAAACTCTTATATATTTTAGTACCTTTATTACAAAGCAATTAAAAACTATATTTGATACTGAAGATTTTTATTTTATAAGATATGCTGGAGACGAGTTTGTTTTAATATTGAATAATTCAAGTAGTTCAGATAAAAGTACTATTGAACAAATAATTATTGATATACGAAAAAATTTAAATACGAAAAAATTTGCTGGAAAGGGAAAATCTAAGGAATCTTTCATAATTGATTTTTCTTATGGAATTGAATTTTTTTCTGAAGGAGATTCTTTTGACAACATTCTTATTGCTGCTGACGATAATATGTATAAAATGAAGAAGGCTAAATAGCCTACTTCCTAAACTAAAGTGTTTAATTTTGCTAAAAAATGATCTTTACTTTGTGGACCACTATCCTGATCAACAACTTCTCCATTTTTAAAATAAAGAAATGCTGGAATAGATCTTATTCCATGTTTAACCGCTAAATCTTGATTTTCGTCTACATTAACTTTTACAATTGTAAATTTATCTTTTGATTCTGCTGCAACTTCGTCTAAGACGGGTGCAACCATTCTACATGGACCACACCATGGTGCCCAAAAATCAACTAAAACAATATTGTCTTCTAAAACTAATCCGTCTAGGGAACTGTTTTCTGCATTTAAAATTTGACTCATATATAACCTCTTATATTAAATTTGAATAATAATTATATTCTAATTATTATTAAAATAAGCTTAATCGTCTAACTTCGGCTCTAAAATTTCTTCTTTTAGTCTACTTTTAGGTTTTGTATTTGATAATAAATTGAAAAGATCTGAATTATTCTCTTCTTTACCTGAAAATTTATCTTTGGAATTGAAAGAATTATTATGTGTTATATTCTTTTTTCTTTTTGATTTTTTATAATTTTCTGAGACCTTATTCATATATTCTGTTATGTAAGTTTTTTTATTATTTTTTATCTTTATATTTGTCTTTTCGATTTTCATTTTTGGTCTTTTTTGTTCTGTAGACAATGTCACCATATTTTTTTTAACTACTTTCGTTTTATCTTCATTTATTGTTGTTAATTTACTAGCCTGCAAACTTATAATTACAAATGGTATTAAAATTAATTCTTTCATTGTTTTCTCTTATTTGAATTTTTTTCTTAATGTGTGAATATTAATTTCACTGATTGTTTTATTAATCAAATCTTTTTTCTTTTTTTCTAAATTATTGTCTTTAATTATATCTGAAATTTTAAAAATAATGAATAGTTCGTCTAATGTAAATGGTATATTTCCACCTATATTTGAATCATATACAATATCTTTATTTAGTTTAATTTTTAAAATAGTTAATATGTTTTTGCTTATTAGTAGGTTTAAATATAAATTGTTTTCTTTTTTTATATATAAGTATATTAACAAACCTTTTTTTGTATATTTATAATCAATTAATAAATCATAATTTTCTAATATTTTATATTTATCTTGAGTTGTAAAGAAATCTTCATAATTAAACATTTTATTCTCCTCTAATAGCAATATTTTATAAAAATAAACTTAAAAAGAACTTAATTTATTTAGATTATACTCTTATTACTAAATAAATATATAAATTTCTTTTAAAAAAGTATTTATATCAAATTTATAAAAAAGGTTTCCTATGGAAAAAGTTATATTAAAAGAAGAGTTAAGACAAGTTTGGATATCAAACCCTAATAAGGCAGAGTTAATTGCTAACAATGCCTCTAAAGCCTATTTAACAGGTGAAATGAACCGCTGGTTGAATGAATTTAAAGTCGAAACAGGTGTTTTTGCTTACAAGCCAAATGGAAGTAGAATTCTTGGCCAAGGTTTAATGCATAAATTACAGTTATCTAAAAATGAAGTTAGTGTTAAAACTATATTTGGTGTTATTAATGGTACAGCTTCTGAAGTTGTATTAAAGGTTGAAGAACTTATTTCAAATCAATGGCTTAAAGATTTAGTCGAAGATACTGATTCGAGCTTTATATCTTGTGATACTACATTTGATTCTGTAATTCAAATATCTTTAGAATCCAAAATGAATGACTTACCTCAATCATTTTTGAGAGATACTCCTGACTTTGCAATGAAAAGTGTAATTACTTTTCTTTGGAGTTTAATTGTTAATCAACCTGGTAATATTGAAAAAGTTGTTATGGAAAATGACATGATCAATGTTTACACTACTCAAGCTGGAAAGTTTGTTGGGGAAAAAGGACAAAATATTAAAAAAATATCTGCTATTTTAGGTAAAGATATTAATGTTTTTTCTATTGAATAAAAAGGAAATTTTATTATGCAATCGATTATTTATATAATAGTTGGATTATTTGTTTTGGTTAGTTTTTTTAAACCAAATTTTAAAGGTGACAGTAGTGATATGGATTATTATGCTGACGAGTTATTTGATCGATAAGGAAATTCCTTATCGATAGCTTTTTAGTTAAAATCTTCTTCTAACTTATCCAAAGCATTTTCTGATTGAAATTGTTGCCACAATGCACTATCATTTTTAAAACTTGACTTTAAATTTCTTTTTGCAGAATTTATTACTTCTTTTTTATCTATTCCTACCAGTAAATATAGCGTATTTCCAGGGGACGTCCAAACTTTAAGTTGACTTGAACCAGTTAAAGTTGTTTTTGAAGTTTGCTTAGAAACCATTGTTGAGACAGTATCTACTGTTTCATTCTCTCCAATACCTGTACTTTTCATAAATGTTTCTACTTTATCTTTTACAAGTACTGTTATTTGTTGCGATAAATTACCTCTACCATTTGCCATAGCCTTTTTTTGCATAAAAGGATATCCTAGCTGACTTTTTACAGACGTTCCTATATCAACTAACTTTCCTTCCATTTTTGGATTACAAATCCATGACGGAGCCTCAACACCTTCTATTGAACAATCTGCGATAGATTCTTTAACTTCAGGCTGTGTAGTTGAACAAGCACTAAACATTGTTGCTCCAGCTATTAATAGTACTGTTAATAATTTTGTTTTTAACATTTTTTACCTCTTTCTATTTTATTTAGAGTAGAAGTCTAACATAATAAGATTAATTTAATCTTAAAAATTTGATATAATAAAAAGAAAGGATACTTTTATGGTAAATAATGAAGAGCTTGATACCGCTGGTATTTTAAAGTTAGAGAAAGAAACAAAGATCTTAGAATCTTATGCAAATAGTAATAGAGTTGTTAATGAATATGAAGACTCTGATATTTATAATGAGTCTTCACAAAAGATAAGCAGTAGAGGTAAAATTAAAAAGAGGAAATTTAAAGAAGATCAAAATGGTGAATTTTTATCAGATCTAGAAAATAATATTGTTATAAAACATGGAATACTTTTTTTATCTGAATTTTCTGAATTTGCAAAATTAATTGTTAATGTTTCTTCTGAGATAGCTGAGGATAATTGTAAGTTTCTAAAAATTAAAGATAAATTGTTTAAAGTTCAAAATCAACAGTCTATGGTAATTTTGAATCAAAGTTTAGAAATTATTGATAACATTGAGTTTAACTTATCTGATAAAGATTGCTTGAATATAATTAATTCTCAGAAAATATTAACATTCAATGGTATTTGGTGGGTAATGCAACCTTCATATGTAAATATTGAAGATACATTATATATAAAGCCTGAATTTTTAGAAAAAGAACTTTAGATCTATCTTTTTCTTAAGATAAATTTAAATATTAAAAATGTTGATCCAATTATTATAGCACCAAAAATAGCTAGAAAATAAGGTTTTTCAATAATATAGTTAAGATAAGGCTCTATTATTGAACCTAATTTAAAACTTCCAAACCCAATAGTAATACTCCAGATTAATGACGCAAAAATATTATATACAATAAATTTTCTAAAATTGTAATCACTAATGCCAAATATAATTGGGATTAAAGTTCTAACTCCTTGGATATATTTTTGAATAAATATTACTTTTGTTCCATACTTTTTTAATAGAAGTCTTGATAGAGTAACTTCCTTTTTATACTTTTTCATATAAAGAATTACTTCTTTTTTATGTGTTCTTGCTAAATAAAATATAACTATATCGCTTATTAAGTTTGCTATAAATGCAATTAATATAATATAAATTATATTCATATCACTCACAGTAGAATAGGCTGCTGCTGTCATTAAACCAACAAATCCACCTGTTAAAGAATATAGAAATAATGCAATATATCCATATGTTTCTAAATTAGATAATATATTTTCCACTGAAGCCCCTTAATTTAGATAAAAATCTTTACAGTCAGTCTTATCAATTGTGAACTCTACAATAGTATCTTTTTTATCCCAAAGATATCTATACTCAATAGCTATACCTTCATTTATAAAAAATGAATTTACTTTATCTGTACACAGCTCGGATCTCATAGACTTAAAAACACTTACTCCTAAAACTCCCTCAAATTTTTTACTTATTTCTAGAAAAGGTTTCTTTCCTTGTAATTTCATGTTTTCATTAATAATTCTCAATAATTCAATTTTATTAACCGAGACCAACACACTAATTGAATTTATTAAACTTCCGTCATTAATTGTTATTATTGAAGTTGCAGAATCTAATATTAATGGAAAAACTTTATCTTTTTTTTGTATTTGAAGAAATACAATTTTTTTTTCCTCTAATGTTAAGCCTTTTATACTTTCTTCTAAAACGTCTGTTTTGATTTGTTGTTTAATTCCTGCTGATAATGGAATTATTGATATTAACATTGCCATTATTATGTATTTGATTTTAATCATTTCAATCTCCTTTTGATTTAAAGGAGATTATATTATATCTTAGGTTAAATATATCTTAAAATGATTTTTTATTGAAGAAGATAAGAAAGATTTTTACCCGAAACTCAGAAATAAAGCTGCTAGATTTATCTTGCAGTAGTTCACAATCTATCTTAATTTATTTTATAATTGATCTATTGTCTTTAAATTTCTAATTCATATTTTCAATTAAAGAATCTATTGCAAGACTTACAGATTTACCTTTTGGAATAATTTTACCTTTTAATAGTTTTTTATTATTTCTAAATGTTGATTTACATTTGTTTAATTCTACTTCATTTTTTGTTTTTTTAACACACTCTTTTAAAGTTTCAAATAAGCTTATTTTATTTTCTATTTGTATTATTGTTTCTGATTTAACATTAGTAAATGTTTTTGCTGTGAGTAGTTGTGAAGATAGTATACATAATACTATTATACTTAATTTTTTATTCATATAATTACCTCTTTTTATAATTATACCTTAAAGAAATAATTTTATTTATATGGTGGAGCTGTGCGGAATCGAACCGCAGTCCAAAATAAATCTTTATTTAAAATTTTATACATGCTTAAATTTGATAGAAAGGATAAATCCAAGGTTATCAGCCTGATACCGTTCTTGTACGGCAGGGCTAAATTCATTGCCTGCCACTCCACCCTTCGAGATTTTTCTAAACCCAAGCGTAACCATATTTCAGGATTCTTCTCATTTCAGAGAAGGCGGAGAAACTAAAATTTTGATCTTCTTAAGATCTTGTTCTGAGCTCATTTCTGTTTCAGGCTAGATTAATTAAAATCTAGAAGCTCTATACCTAGTAGCCCTTAGGCTACAGCAAGTTTACCACCTGTGTAGTTAGTATTGTTTGCATTTATTTTTTTGATTTTTTAGAAGAAAATCTAAACTTACATGAACTTTATTAGGATTTTATCCTGTCGAAACCAGGTCAGCCCCATTTCTATTTTGAATTGTATCTAAAAATAAATTTAAATACAATAGTAAGTCTAATAAATTAGACTCCGTTATATCTTTTTATAATTTTCTTAACTCTACGTTTAAGAGATTTAATTGCTTCGTCTGAAGTATCTCCAGATTCATATATACTTGCGTAAGAATTTAATCTTAATTTTGCTACCCACACTTTTGTAATTGGATCATATTTAATTCCAACGAATTTAACTTCTCCTACTCCAAAGTGATTTTCTGATAGTTCTATTACTCTTAAAATTCTTGATTCATTTGTTTTTATCATTTATTTCTTCTCCTGTTTTATTTAATGAATTATATACTAAACTAACTTTACTTTTGCTTAAAAAATATGATATACTTACTTAAAATAAAAAATAGGATTTAGTATGATAGGAAAAGATAAAATAACGGACTTAATTTTAAGTCAGATTCAAAAATTAATGGTCAATAAGGTTGATTTTGATATTAAGAAAGTTTTTAAAACTCTTGGATTTAAATTACGTAGTGAAATAACTGGTCCCACTCTTGTTTGTGTTGGAAATGAAGGTAAAGTTTTTTCAGATATTATTGTTGCTAAAAGTACTTTAACTAAGGATAAAATAGTTATTTTATATTCTGGAAAACATGAGGAGCCTTATTTTAAACTTTTAGATACAACAAATGACTCTAAGCTTGTTAAAATTTTAGATACATTTAATTCTGGTAAAACCATATTTGAAAATAAAGACTATAAGAACAAAAGTCTTCAATTAACATTTATTAGTAAATATATTGGAGCTTCATTGAAATGATTAAGATATTCTTTAGTATTTTAATCTCTTCTTCTTTATTATTAGCCTCTAATTTTATTTATTCTACTAATGAAAAGTGTGTATTGGATATTGAGAATAATCAATGTGTATCGCCTGAGGCTTTTATTTTAGAAACAGGTAAATCTAAATTGATTAATATTAAGTTAGATTCAAATTCCTCAAATTCTATATCTGGACTTCTTACTGAATCTTCTCAATTCACTATAGCTTCAGTTCCTGGCTTTTCTTTTTCACTTTTTAAAGTTATTAATAGCTCTGATAAAAATTTAACTTATTCAAATTTTACAAGTCTAGATTCAAGCTTAGTTAAAGGTTCGTCTTTCCAGTATAATGGAAAAGATATCTTCAGGAAAAGAGTACTTCTTTTAAGTGAAAATTTAAATTTTGATAAAAGAATAATTGATAATGTAATTCCAAATGTTTCCAATAGAATTAACAAATGTAAAGAAAGTGTTATGTGTGAAGGTAAGTTAAACTATTTAATCCCTTTAAAGCCCATTCTAAGTATAAATAAACATAAAATAGATTCTGCTGATAGTAATTTCCTT
>Ga0256838_1000908_pt1 | contig 15276 bp, 13 predicted proteins | sample 4571419metaG_FD_185978 | JGI IMG/M metagenome (GOLD analysis project Ga0256838, IMG submission 185978) | Hydrothermal vent microbial communities from Guaymas Basin, Mexico - 4571-419 | ecosystem: Environmental > Aquatic > Marine > Hydrothermal vents | place: Mexico: Guaymas Basin | collected...
TCTTGAAGAGATACTAGAAGTAGAAAAATATAATTCCCTTGAAGGTAAAGAAGTTACGTTTAAGCCCATAAGGCCTTTTCGTGCGCCGCACTATTCAGCTACGAAAGCCGCAATATTCGGAGGCGGCTGTAATTCTCAAGAAATAATCCAACTTCTCAAAAATTATTCCAACTTTTCATTAAATAATCCAACTCTTTTTTATTCTACAAATTTTTTCAAGGATAAGAAATGTTGTTAAAAAATCTTTTAGACAAAAAAGTATTTAATAAACGTTTATTTGTTAAAGGTTATTCTAATTTGAAAATTGATAAAGAGAAAAAAGAATTTCTCATAAGAGTAGCATTAGAAGACAGAGAAAATGATGAACTATATAAAACGGATTATTTGCAACCGGAATTAATTACACTTTTTCCTTTAAAGTCAGAAATATATAAAGGTAAAATAGAGAAACTTGAAGGGATTTTAAAAGAAATAGAAATAAATTTTAATCAAGTTCAATATAAAAAATTAAAGGATACTGAAAATATTGAATTAGTAAAATTAATAGAGAAAGAGTTTTTCTTTCATAAAGAAACTTATTTTGCAAAATACAAGAATATAATTTTTCCAAGTTTGGTTATAGGACAATACTTTTATTTCCCAAATACAAATGTTAGAAGGTTGTTTAGAAAAGAACATATTGAAGCGTTAGCTTACGAGGTGTATTGTGACAGAGGACATATATTATTCAAAAATAATGTAAGAAACGAACAAATTACTGCCATATTTGCTTATCTTTTTGAATGTAACAAACAAATATCCAGAGCATTTAATGAATCTTTTAATATAAATATTAATTATTCTTTGAAAGAAAAATTAGAATTATATTCTCCTACTTTATTTAAATTCCCAAAAATAGATAAAGAACTAAAATTATTAGTTCGTGGAGAAATGTTTAATAATATCTTTATTGTATATGAGATATTGAATTTTGATTTTAGGCAGATTATTCCTTTGGATAAGTTAGAAGTTTCATATTTAGGAAAAAAACAAATTAAATCATTAAAAACTAATAAAATAGCTTCTAAAGTTCCTTTAAATAAATCAAACATTTCGCAAACTGCAAGTTATTCAAAAGAATATACTGAAACAATTTTTGAAAGCTCAGAATTTATTATTAATGATTTAAACCAAATAAAAGTGGAAAAAGTAAACCCTGTTAAGTTTAATGAAACTTTTTCTAAAAAAGAAGTTTATAAAAAAAATGAGGATAATCAAGGTATAACATTTGGAAATAATCAAGATAATAATAGTGGTTTTGGAAGTGCCGGGTTGGCAATAGATAAAGGTAGTTTTAAATTACTTGAGGATTTTATCAAGAAAACTTTTAATGTTAGCTTTTATGAAAGTGGGAATAAACCTGATTATGCGTATATTCATTTCGTTTTAGTTTTTAGAGACGGTTCCCATAGGGAATACCTTATTGTTAAACTAAATCGTCCTAATACTGCTTGGTATATATTTAGTTCTTTTAATAAACTGCCTCGGATGTTTTCCATTATAGATGAGTTATTAAGAATTAAAGATGGAAAAAGCAGATTCAAAAACAATAATTATTACTCTGCATATCTTTTAAAAGGAATGGGGGTATGTTTTCATAGATCTTTAAAGGCAAAAGAGAAGACAGGAAATATAAATCATTGGTTTCAAAGATTTAAAGAGAGAATTTTGGATTATGCTAATTGTAAGGGAATAAAGTGAAATAAGTTTGTTCACTATTGGTTTCAGGGGAAGGGGTGGGAAAATAAATAAAAAGGAGATAAAATGTGTTTTTTAAAAGAAACAATTGGAGATGTAGAAATTGTAATTAATGAAGGTTCAAAAAGAGAAAATGATTATGTTATTTTATTTGATGGCAATCAATTTACGGATAAAGAATTGTTTGCAGAAATGAGCGTATGGAATTCAGAAAAATGGAAAACTTTTTGGGAAGAATTAGAAAATAATAAATATATTAATATTAGTAACAATGAAGTGACATGTAATTTTCCTTTGAGTTTAAATGAAGAAAAAAAACAAGAAATTTTAGAGTTGATAAATGATATTTTGCAAAAGGAAGTAGCAGAGGATTTAAAAAAGATATTAATTGGAGTTATATTAAGATGTGATATTGATAACATTAATTATCCTTTACCAAGATTTAATGGTGCAATAAGACACATTGTTCAAATTTTATGGTTATATGGATATATTCATAATATTGATGAACTTAAATATGATGAAAAATTATCTGAATTAAATGATAAAACTCCTAATGAAATAGTTAGGGCTATTTATGAAATAGGGTATCCAAGAAACTCATATGAAATTTCTAAAGAAGATTTTAGGAATTTTTATCAGAATTTGGTTCACTATAATTTTTCACAATATTAGAAATAATTTTTTTTATTTTAATATTATTTAATTGTTTTTTAAAAATAATTTTAATTTTATCTTTAAAAAACTTTTCTGCAATTTTAATTTTAATTTTTTCTTCATCACTTAAATCTTTTTCCTCCTTTCCTTTTGTTTCAACAATGAAACATATTTTTTTTTCATAATTATGATTTTTTATTACATATGCAAAATCTGGAGAATAACTTTTCCCTCCGATTATAGGAATTTTAATTGAATTTTTTGGTATTTTTGTAAAAACCTCTATAACTATATCATCATATTGAATATTCTTTTTTTCTAGATCTGAATCATAAAATAATTCCTCAAAATAATAACTATCTGCTGCTTTTTCATCAGAATAGTTTACTCCAATATCAGCTGCATTAATTTCTTTTAAGGGTTGCCCTTCTTTATCAGTTAATTTTGTAGGGTGAATCGAGGTTTTTATCAATTTATAATCTATTTCTAATTTATCCAAAGAATTTAATAACAAATATTCCTCAAAATAATACTTGATTGCTCTTAGGGTTGAATAATTTAGATAATCAGTAATATCTAATATTCCTTTTTGTTTTAATTTAAGAAAAACATTATGAACTGTTTTTATATTGATTTTGCACTGTTTACTAAGTTCTAAAACAAACTCTTTATAACTCATATTTTTAATTTTTATTATTTCATTTGTCATTAATTGAGTTTCTAAATATGCCCTATTTTCTTCAACCTTTACTTTTTTTGTTTCAAAATAAATTTTATTTTCAATAATATGATCTTTTTTCAATTTATGAATAAAAAAATTATAAAATATCTTTTCAAATTCCTCTTCATCTTTAATTTTTATTTCCATTAGTGCTTTTTGGTTTATTTTTTCCCATAATTCTTTTAATTCCGCATATTTTCCTATTCTTGCTCTTATTTTTGTTTTTACTTTTTTATCAGCTTTTCTTACTTTATTTTCTGAAACTTTATCTTTAATAAATGCTAATGGATATTTATTTTTAAGTTTTTCTAAACCATTATTTATAAATTTCCCTTTTCTGTTAATTATTTTTTCTTCAATTAATTTTGCATAAAGCTCATCTTCATCAATTTCATATTGTTTTACAATATTTTCAATTAATTCATCTGTTAATTCTTCTAAATTATCAAAACTATTAAATATATTAGATTTTGTATTAATTTCATTTACTAATCTATCAACAAAGTCTTCTTCAGTAAAATCAACAAAATAATGTAAGTAAAACTCCTCTTTAACTCTTATACCATACTCATTTACAGGTAATCTAAGCCCCCTACCGACTTCCTGTAATTTTGAAATTTCACTTCCACTACTTCTTAACTTACATATCTGAAAAACATTAGGATTATCCCAACCTTCTTTTAAAGTCCATTTTGAAAATATAAATCTTCTAGGATTATCTAGATCAAGTAATTTATCTTTGTCGTGTAAGATTTCATTAATTTCTTGTTCTATTTCTTCATCTTTTGCTTGATTATCTTTTGAAAAGTAGCCACCGTGCATTTTAGAAATATTGTTTAAAGATTTTATTAAATAATTTTTGAAAAATTCATCTTTAGTTTCTTTTATATTCTTTTCAAGATAAAATTTAATTGTATCTTCTACAATTTGTCTTAATTTACCATTTTCATTTCTATATTCATCAATATTATCAATAAAGAAAAGAGTTAATGGCTTAATTTTCGGTTTTCCTAATAAATTTCTATTCTCAATTAGTTCTTTCTCAATCTTAAAATGATTTTCTATAGCTTTTTTAATCATTGTTTCTTCTAAAGTTTCACTAAAAGAATAAGGATTTAATTTATCTTTTTTTCTTAAAATTAAACCATTTGAAAGTAACACTTCACTTTTATTCATTTTTTCTATATACAAATTGTCTATTGCTGAATGTAATTTTCCTAAGCTATCTTTGACTTTTAATTTATATGTATTTTTCTTCTTGTCTTCTTTTACAATAAAAACAGCTTCTATATTTTTTTCATTACCTTCAATATTTATCAGTTCTATTAAAGCATTTTTACCACTTTCATTTTTTTCAATATATCCGATAACACCTTTAACTAAATTGTTATTAAATGCTTCTGCCGCAGTTAATGTATAAATTAAATTTTCAAATTTTTTGTTTCCTTTTTTATCTTCTTCAAAAGTTGCCCCAAATCTTAGAATAAATTGAGGATTAAGTTTTTGAATATTTTTCCAAGTTTTATTATCTTGTTTAAACCTATGAGGTTCATCGATTATTACAACTGGATTTAATGATGAAAGTGCTTCAAAAGGATTAGTAAATTTATCAAAAAGGGTTTTATCATAATTTTTTAACATTGTATCTGAATTGAGCATACCTTGATTTATTAATAAAACTTCAATTGTGTCTTTACTTTTTCTTGCTTCTATAAATGACTTTATGCTTGTAGGCATATAATCTTTTTTACTTTTTTTATTTTTTTTACTTTCTATGACATATAGATTTATTGTTTTGTGATACTCATCTTTAAAATGTTCTCTTGCGCTTTCATTCATAATAAAATTTATTGTTCCAGCTTTTATAGATAAGCTTGGAACAATAATTACAAATTTGTTTATTCCATAAAATCTATTTAGTTCAAACATTGCTTTAGTGTAAGTATATGTTTTCCCTGTTCCTGTTTCCATCATAATATCAATAATATTACTTTCTGACGGTTTTAATTTTATATTATTAATTTCCATAATCTTTTGAATGTTTTTTAAATAAGTTAATGAATTAATGTTAATTTTAGGATTTACAAAATCTTTTAAATAACTATTATCATAACTTATTCCTAAATTTTTAAATATTTCAACAATAGAATCAACAGCTCTTTTTTGATGGGGTAAATTTCTTTCAAATACAAATTTCATTTTAATACCTTATAATTAATTCTATTTTGTCTAAATCTTTTTTATTGTAATTGTTTATACTTTCATAAATTTCTCTTTGGGTTTTACTATCAAAGGCATATCCGTTAATTACAACTTTAGAAGGAATAAAATCTTTATCAGTATCAATTTTTTTCAGAATAGCAGCTAAATTGTCAAGAGTAAAACCTGCATCAATTAAATAAAGATTATTTTCTAAAAAATAACCTTTATAACCGTTAAAATCCATTTCTTTTAATTGCTTATGTAATTTTATATTATCAAAAACTTTCCATGTTGTAAGCAATGCATTTTTATCGTTAATTTCTTTAAATAAATCACCTTCAGTTAATTCTTCAATATTTTGTAAATTTTCTTCAGGTAAAGGTATTGTTTCAAATTCCTTAAATCCTAAATCAAGTTGTAATATATTTTCCAATTCTACTTTTTTTTGTTCTAATAGATTTTCTAATTCAGCTAACTTTTCTTTGTCTTTTTTTGTTTGTTTTTCTTTTGATTTTTTTTCTATTATTTGGCTTTTAATTTCTTCAATTTCATTTTTTTTGTCTACAATTATTTTTTTAGCACTTCTTATAAGTCTTTCTTTTGTAATATCATAAATAGTAGGGTTTTCTACTTTTAATTTATTTTTAACAAAATCATATGCCGTTTTATTATCTTTAGAATCAATTTCTTCAGGCAATTGAACTAATATAAATTTTCTGTTGCCATTGTCTTCTGAGTTTAGTTGCATTACTGCGTCACCAGTAGTTCCACTTCCGGCAAAAAAATCTAAAACAATATCTTCTTTTTTTGTAGCTAAACTAACAAGAAATTTTATTAATTTAGTAGGTTTAGGTGTATCAAAAATTTCTCTATATTCTTTACCAAAATATACACTTATTTCATCTTTTGCAACTTTTAGACTTCCGTGGTTGTCTAGTAAATTATAATATACATTATAAGATTGTTGATAATCTTCTTCTCTTTTGATTCTAAAAATTTTATTTTTTTGTTCATCAAAATAAATTTTGTTTTCTTTTATTAATTTTTCCATTTGTTCTTTACCTACGATCCATCTATTATTTTCTTGTGGATAATATATTTTTTTATTTATAGGATTTATGACAGGATAATACATACTTTTCCTTTCATATTGTCCTAAATTTGTTTTTTCTAATGATTCTAAATTATATTTTCCTTTTTCATCTTTAAATTTATATTTTCTATCAATTTTTCTAAAATTAAAACTTTTGTTATTTTTACTCTTAAAATAACATAAAATATATTCGGTTAAAGTTCCTAAAGTTTTTTCAGTATTACTTGCACCTCCCTTTTTTTTCCACACCATTATTTTTGAATTTTCTTCCCCAAAAATTTCATCCATTAAAATTTTAAGTTGTGCCATTTCATTATCATCTATACTAATAAAAATTACACCATCATCTTTTAAAAGTCTTTTTGCTATATAAAGCCTTGGATACATAAAAGTTAACCAAGCACTATGAGAATTACTTTTACTATCTAAAAAACTTAAAATTCTTTTGGCTTTTTCAATATCTATTCCAGCTAATTTAGACAGCTCCTCTGGAGTAAATTTTCTATTATCTTGATATATAAATTTATCTTCACCAGTATTATATGGTGGGTCAATATATATCATCTTAATTTCATTTTCATAAGCATGAACTAAATGCTTTAAAACTTCTAAATTATCTCCCTTTATCAAAAGATTTTCAGAATTCTTATTTTCCTCTCTTTTATTCCATTTTTCATTTTCTTTTAAAAGAGTTCTTACTGGTTCAGTAGCTAAAACTCTTGCGTAACTTTTCCCCAACCATTCAAGTGAATATGTTTCTTTTGAAATATCTATTTGATTTTGAATGTCTTGTGTAAATTTTTCAATTAAAAATTTTCCATTTTTGTCAAAATATTCTGGAAAAAGTATTTTTAGTTCTTCTATTTTTGTAGGAATTGCTGGAATATTATTTAATTTTTCTTGTTTCATTTATCATTCTCCTTAATCTTAACATTACAAATGTCTTCTATTTTTCTTATATTACTTAAATATTTTTTAGCTTTATTTTTACCTACTTTATTTGAATTAGGCACTAAAAAACTAATAATTTCACCATTAGGTTTAAATATAATTTTATACCACCATTTAGGAATATTTACATTGTTTTTAATATGTCCTAAACTTCCACAAATTCCGGTAATTACCCTTATATCTTTATATTTTTTTGCTTGAATTCTAACAAACTTCTCGATTTTCACCCATAACTTTCTATTTAATTGAGGTTTTTGTGGTGCAATATTACTCATTAAAAAAGTTTCTTTTTGAATTGCACGATTATAATCAAACACCGCATTTGGTGCTAAATGTCCTCTATCAAATCCCGTTTTACTGTAATCTTTACTGTAACTTCTGCATTTAGCAGGAAGATTGTAATCCGGTCTAAACCTTAAAGATTTTCTTGATAAATTTTTAGCGTCAATTAAATCTCCATCTACCTTATAGACTACCAACTTTGGAGTTTTCCATTTACAGCTGTAACAAATATCAAATGCTTTTTTATGTAATACTTTATCACATGTAATATTTATATTGTAATTTGGCAAATATTTTGAAGTAAAAGCGAATAAGAGAAATGGAATTAATAGAAATAATTTTTTCATTAATATTGTCCTTGTTTTAATTTGCTTATCTTTTCATTTTTTAAAAATACATCTTCTATATAATCAACAGCTATTATTGCGTATTTTGGAACTTTATTATTTGTTTTCCATTTACTTATGGTAGCTTTACTAATTCCTAAAAAATTAGCGAAATCTTTTTTATTCCAATTTATTTTTTGTAATTTTTTATCTAATTCATCAAATGTAAAATCCATAAACTTTACCTTAAAGTTTGTTGAATATTTCAACTAAATTATATCAAATTATTTGTAATTATGGTATAATATATTATATAAATAGTTAAAATTTTTAACTAATTGAGAGGAGACTTTAATGCAAAAATCACTTATAGAATGGACTGAAAGCACTTGGAATCCGATAACAGGTTGCACAAAAATAAGCGATGGTTGTTTAAATTGTTATGCCGAAAAAATGGCTAAAAGACTTCAAGCAATGGGACAAAAAAAATATAAAAATGGATTTAAACTTACATTACATCCTGAAAATATTGAAGACCCTTTGAAAATAAAAAAATCTCAAATGATATTTGTCTGTTCTATGAGTGATATTTTTCACGAGGAAGTTCCTGAAGATTTTATTTTAAAATTATTTGAAATAATGAATAAAGCACATTGGCATATTTTTCAAGTGCTTACAAAAAGAGCAGACAGATTAGAAAAAATAGCTACTAAAATTAATTGGACTAAAAATATATGGATGGGAGTTACAGTTGAAACTCAAAAATATATAGACAGAATTTATAATTTGCAAAAAACTAATGCTTATATAAAATTTATTTCTATTGAACCTATGTTAGAAAATATTGAAAATTTACCTTTAGATGATATTGATTGGGTAATTGTAGGCGGAGAAAGTGGATATAATGCTCGTCCTATTAAAAAAGAATGGGTAGAAAATATATTATCTCAATGTAGAGAAAATAATGTTCCTTTTTTCTTTAAACAATGGGGTGGAGTGAATAAAAAGAAAAATGGAAGATTATTAAATGGTAAAATTTATGATGAAATGCCTTTAAAGTTTACTCAAACTTATAATAGTTTGTTTTAAATTTTGATTACTTTTAATTGCTTCTTTTTTAAGTTTTTTAACCTTTTTTATTCTTTTGTCAAAAAATGGAGAAGTTACAAATATCTTATTTTCTTTTAATAAAATATTTATTTCATCTAGAATTTTATTTAATGTAGGAATTTCTTCAATTTTTAATGTTTTTTTCCAGCTTAAATATTTAGACTGAAGTAGTCTTACAATTAGTGTTAAGGAAATTGAATTATATTTTTCTAATATTTCTAAAATTTCTTCTTGTATATTTCTATTACCAAACAACGCTTCGGGAACATTTTTTATATTTTGAAAAGCTTCTTTGTATGCAATTGTAAATTTGTCTGCTACATTAGCTGAATTTGTCATATAAATTAAACCAAAATAATCAGAATTTGTTATTTTGCCTTCTTTTTCTGTTGGTATAGTCGCAAATAAAACAAATTCTTTTCCAAGAAAACTAAATTTTTTATGTATTTCTTCTTCTAAATTATCTTTCGTATCTATTTCTAGTGAATTATTAATTCCTTTTCCAATAAGTCTTCTTAACGCTTGTAAATTAATGAAAATTAAAATTTCTTTTAGATAATTATTTTTGATAATTTTTTGAAGAATTTGTAAATCAATATATTCATTTGCGTATGGGTCTATAAATATAAACCCATAATCATTTTCATATTTTTCTAAATAATTATGAATATTTTTTGTCCATAAATCATTTATAACGCAAATATGTTTAAGTAAGTTTTGACAATTATTTTTAATATTGTTTAATAACTCTTTATAATGAACTTCATTCTTTTCAAAAAGAATTATTTTATAGTTATTAATTTTTTCTAATTTAGATAAAATTTTTTGAAACTCTTTACAAGCAATAAGAGGAGAACCTTTATGTTTTTCTTTTATTAATCCAACTCCTGCATAACAATCTATATAAATATATTTTCTCTGATTTTCAGGATGGTATTTATTCTTATTTGCAATACTTAATGAAGTTTCTAAACAATTTTTTAATATATAGTGTTTTATAATAGTCTGGATTTTTATATCTTCATCAAAATATTTATCTTTTTTCATATAAAACCTTTAGTCTTTTATCTCTTCATTTAATTTATCAAAAAATTGCTTTAAGCCTTCTGCTATCTTTTCCATATTCTCTTCAAATCTTACTAGTTCTATTAATTGATACATGCCCTCATATTGAGGCTTATCTAACTTTACAACAGCCCAAGTTTTGCCAGTAGTTATTTCTAATACATAATTGTCTTTTATATGGGTAAATCTTTCAGCTAATTCTTGTGGAGATACAATTTTGCTCATTTCTAATCCTTTTATTTATTTTTTACAATCAACTCAACTAACTCAGGTCTTTTTCTCTTATCTAAATAAACTCCAAAAATTTCTCTTAAACTGCTCCAATTTACAGGGATATTATTCTTTTTCATCCATTTAATAGCACTTTTTACCTCGTTATAAGGCGGGGAATAAGGCTGTTTGTAAAACTGCCAAATAATTTCTTCATAAAAGAATGGAGTATTGTATCCTATATCTCTTCTTAATTCGTAAATAGGAATATTGTTTGATTTAATAAAGGAAATTAAATTTTTTGAGTTTTGCAAAATATCAAATATAGCAGTGAATAAAACTAATGCTTCTTTAATCTCTATAAATTCTTCCATAAATTTACTGCTTGTAAGTTCTTTTGGAGGGAGTTCTATATTAAGGTATTCTAATTCTTTTAAAAGAGTATAATTTTCTCTAAATTCTCTATTATAAATGAGTTTTGCTAATTGTTTTACAATTTTAAAATAAACTATTGAATAATAAACTATTCCATCAAACTCAAACCAGCCTTTATTTAAAATATCCATCGCTTTTTTAAGCATTTCAACCGATTTGGATTTTTCATTAATTAGTTCAATTTTCGCTTCTTCAAAAACAAATCCACAGTTATAGCAATTAAATTTTTCAATATCATATTTTCTTTTTGTAATAGTCAAAGGCTCTCCGCAGTTAGGACATCTATCAAGCATTATAACATTATGTTCAGGACAAACATTGTAAAATGCCAATCTCCATTCTTTTTTAAAATAGTTATGTTCTTTTAAACACAAGGGGCAATATTTTAAGCCGTTTAATTTATTATAAGTTCCTCTGATTTTTATAGGAGAGATTAAATTGTTTCTTGTATTATCATAAATAATTTCGGCTAAATATCCCGTATAGCTTTGTAAAGAAGTCTGTTTTAAAATATTCACATCAATACCGCTCCTTGAAGCAAAATCAATAAAAAATCTATCGTTGTTTAAAACGTCTAAATCCCTATTTACAAACCAGTTTTTGTATTTTTTAAAGTATTTGTTTATAAAAGTAGAAGTCTGTAAAAAATTAATCGTTGCGTTTCTTGCTAACCAAGAAGTAAATAATTCGTTTTGTTTAGGCAATATAAAATTTCTAATTCTTGTTTTATAAAGCGTTTCTCTAAAATCTTTATTTTTTATTGCTATATTATGCAAGTATCTTACTCTTTCAGGATTGAACTTTCTATATTTCATCGGCATAAGTTCCCTCTCTTTCCCAAGCGGGGATATAGTTTATTTTTTTAATCATACCTCTTTTAATTCTTTCGTCTCCGCTTTCTATTGCATATTTTGCTAATAGATATACTATCGTAATTATGTCTCCTATAAGCCCGTCGCTTAATTCCAATATATCTTTTGCTAATTTTTCATCTTCATAGATTAAAGAAGGCTTTTTTAAAGGCAAGACTAATTCTATTGCATATAGTAAAGAAAAATAATCGTCATCATATTCCCAGTTTTTTATTTTAGTCGGCACAAACCTGCTTTTTAACTGATGGTCGTTATAAACCAGACTTACTCCTTTTGGTGTCCCAACTAATACAATAGGTCTTTTTAGAATATTTGATAAATTTTTGACTCCCGACATAAATTCTTTTTGTTTGGTTATGCTTCCAATAAGTGCGTTTTGTATTTCATCAATAATAAGCATATCTATCCCAAATTTTTCAAAATAATATTTAATTTTTTCCTGTCTTTCAACTAATGATTCGCTTTTGCTGTAAGGCACGTTTAAATTCATAAAAATTGCATCGTAAAGTTCGTGTATTACCGCTCTATTTGGGGATTGAACATACATTACTGGATTTATATAATATTCATAACTTTCATCCATTCTTTTTTTAGATTCAATATATTTCAATACCATTTCAGTTTTCCCGTTATTTGAATTTCCTACTAACAATAGTGAGCGTATTCTGTTTGTTCTTGGAGAATAAAGAAGTTCATCAAGTTTTTTTACTAATTTTTGATATTTTGTATGTTTTATAAATGCCGGTCTATCGTTTAAAAAATTTATTCTTTCTTCATCTTCAGCTTCTAATACCATTTTTCTTATTTTTTCAGGCAGCCTTTCTAAATGTTCTTTTTGTGTCATTTTTTTCTCCTTAATCGTCTTTTAAATCAATGTCAAATTTTTTAATTTTTGGTTTAAACTTGGTTTCTTTTGTATTTGTTTCGTTTTTTTTCGTTTCGCTTAAAGGTTTAGAAACTTTTTTATTTTCTTTTCTTCTTCTGTGCAGTTTAGTTTTCTCGGCAGCTTCTTCTTCCATTTTTCTTAATTCAAGTATTGTTTCAAACAATACCGTTTCATCGTAATTTTTATTTTTTGATTTTAAATACTCTTTTGCATTTTTTAATTCCCATAAAGAAATTTTAGGATGATTTAAGTTTTTATAAGGAATTTCAACATATTCATTTAATGTAGGATGATAAAAGAATATCTTACTTAAATCTTTTGGGTCGTATCTGAAAATATATTTTTCTTTTTGTTTGTTTTGAGGAGTTGGTTTCATAAAAGGAATTAAGCATTCATCGTAATAAGTAATACCAAACAAAGATACTCCCGTTCTTTGTATAGTTCTTTCTTCATAAGGCAGTAACGTTATTCTTGCAATTTCTAATTCTTGTGTAGTCAAAATCTTTAAAGGTGCGGGAGGAGTAGTGTCATTTCCCATAATACCTTCAAAAAATTTTTCTTTTGGCGTTTTTCCTATACCCGAATGGATTTTATTATGATAATATTTAGTTATCCAAGTAACAATGTATTTTTCTAACTCTTTTAAAGTAAATACCGCTTTTTTAGATGAATCATATTCTCTTCTCTCTTTTGGATTTGAAAAAGTCGTTCCTAGTAGAGAGTGGATTTCCATATTGATATTGCCTATAAGTCTTTCAATATGTCCCCCGTAATTAGGAGTAGCTCTTGGTCTAAAATCAATGTTAATTCCAAAAATTTCGCATACTTTTCTTAATTGTTCTCCTCTAAATTCAGCTGCATTGTCTAAATGAATAGTATTTGGAACTCCGTATATTTCCCAAGTTGCGTCTATTTCAAGTTTTTTTAAGTAATTATCTTTTGGAGAAAACCCTAAATATAAAGTTTGTCCTACTGAATAAAAACTTGGTGCGTCTAAACTTAAATAAAATCCATATATCATTCTACTAAATACATCTATTGCAACTGTTATATAGGGCTTTCCTATAGGCTTTCTGTATGTTTCGTCTACTACTTCTATATCTAATTGTGTATGGTCTATTTGAATAATATGCAAAGGATACTGTGCTTTAAAATTTTTTGCCGATGGTCTTAATTTGTTATTAAATGCACTTTTTCCCTCTCTCGTTTTGAATATTTTTCTTTCGTCTAATAAATTAATTCTGTTTCGTAAAGTATTGTAAGAAATTTTTTTATATCCTTTAGAATACAAAATTGCATTAATTTCTCTATGTAATTTAGATATTGAAATTCTTTGATGAGATAAATATCTTTCTTTTATTAAAGTGTCTATGATGATTTGCACTTCTTTTGGCAATTTGCTTTTACCTTTTCCTCCTCTTTGAGAGTAATTTGGTATTAGAGATAAAAGTGTATTAGTAGCTTTATATTTCTTTAACCAGTCATATAAAGTAGTTACATTTATATTGTGTTTTTTTGCTAATTCCTCTTTTTCTTTTTTTGTAGTTATTTTGCCTTCTAATATAGGTTTTATTATTTCATATCTTTTTTTAGCTGTTTCATATAATTTCTCTTCAATTTGTAGAATATCTTTTGGGGTATTGTTTATTTGAGAATTATCATCAATTTCAACCGCTTTTATTGTTTTTATATTTCCTTCTTCATCTTTAATTACAATATTATCAGGAGGTAGAATATAATCTATTATATATTGTTTTCCTTTATAAAAAATGGATTTTCCGACTTTTAAATCAATCACTATTAATCCTTAAAATGCTGTTTTGAGATAATTTTTTATTAAGATTTGTCTCTAATTTTTTTTGAAATATTAGATGATATATATGAGATAAGTAATTCATTTCATTATTGACTTTTGTTAATAACTGAGCAATAGAAATGCCTTCTTTTGGTATCAATTTTAAAATATTTGAAATAATTTCATTATTTATTGAAATTTTTGCATAATTGTATATTAAGTTAATATTTGAAAAGTAAGGTTCTTTTATGTCTTGTTCGGTAAATATTTTAAATTCTAAATTATTTTCTTTTGCATATTTGTTTAAAGCATCAAATTTTCTTTTTAATTTTTCATTAGGATTAAAAGCTTCATCTGAATATTTTACTTCAATTAGCAAAGGAATATCATTTGCTCTATAGGCTAAAATATCTGGTATGTAATTTTCTATCTTTAAAGGCTGTGGTTCATAGGAAATTATATTATCATTAAACTCTAATATTAAATAGCATTTCTTTTCTAATTGAGATTCAAAATCAATAAGTTTATTGTTTTTATGACTAAAAAATCTTCCAGCAACTGATTTGGATTGAATTGGAATTTTTCTTACCGGCAATTTCCATCCTTATATATCTTTTGTAATTTGGTTGGAATAATTATAGCATAATTTTAATTATGTTGGACTATTTTATGAAAAAGTTGGAATAATTTTTGAAAATTTTATATAATGTCAATTAGTTATTATATGCGATAAAATTTCCGATAAAATCGAATTTTTAAAATAAATCAAAGGATTTAAAATAGTTGGATTATTTCTTGAGAATTACAGCGGCAGCAAGGGTGCTAAAATCGGGGAGATTGCGTTTGCGAATAAAGGAATGCTTTTTTTTGACGAACTGCCTTATTTTTCTAAGGATGTGCTTGAAAATTTAAGACTTCCTCTTCAAGATAAAAA